>Ga0214479_100366_pt1 | contig 27647 bp, 22 predicted proteins | sample M1_20Mar14CPVII9_5_FD_165054 | JGI IMG/M metagenome (GOLD analysis project Ga0214479, IMG submission 165054) | Marine eukaryotic communities from Monterey Bay, California, United States - M1_20Mar14CPVII9sort6BwellE14 | ecosystem: Environmental > Aquatic > Marine > Unclassified | place: USA...
GAACATGTGTTGATCGAGGTATACCTGTAGCTTGTGTAGTTGGAGGGGGATATGATGATGATGTTAAGATAGTAGGTCAACGACATGCCTTAGTACATCGAGTATGTGCCCAGGTATGGAGAGAGAAAAAGATGTGGCAGAGAGTATGAAGATCGTGATCTGGGGTAAATTGCAGTGCAAAGTCACCAACCGACCATATAATAGTGATCAAGTCCCATTAAAAAAAAAATGGCGGTTGTCTACTCATCAACCCGCCCTCTATCCTGGGTCGCACCTCATATAAATTGAATGCATAGGCTGAATTACAACCAACGATCTAGGTCAGAATTGCAATCATCATCTAACAATGTGCACAAAATATGATGATTAATCAAGGTCAAAAAACAGGATCCAACCCTGATGAATTGGCTGATCATGTATTGCAGAATATTCACGACCGTGAGGCATTAATCACAAGACTTGTAAATGTTCATTCAAAAGAACCAAACCATGGACGTAGCAGCCGTATACAACGACTATTATATGGAATTCATAATGCATCGTTGACAGTTGTAGAGTCTATAACGGCATGGAATACAAGTAAACAGGATGAATGGCACCGTAAGAAGAATATTGATGAGATTCATGCTTTGTCGTTACCCGTAGGTGACCATGGTGATACCGACGATCAACAAATTATTGCAAAACGACAAGAACAACATGATCATCAATCTAACAATGTTCAAATGGCATGTCCATTCAATACATATTCATGGAATGGACAAAACTATTTACATAAAATGATTTCCGATTTGGACTTTGTGGGTGATATTATCGAAGCCATTTCATTTCTAGGTTCGACTTCTCCATTTCATAGAAATCCATTCCTCCTACCCAATAGTATTGATCAATTATGTTGGAGTATTAGTTCAGATACTACTGCTGCTCCTGCTTGGTCAGATGTTAATATGCAAAGGGTTCGACAGGCTGCATTTGTAATTCTCTTGGATGAGCATCATCGAAATATAAACTCTCCAAAAGGTAGTATTAGTTTTGACAATGGCATTAGATTTCATCCTCCACAACTAGTGTCAAGAGATATAGAGGTGTTCACAAGCCTTCCTGATCCTCCACCCGCCGTAGCAATCACTATTTGCTGTACACATTTAGTTCTGGGTAGTGTTGATACAGATATTACATCCAAGCTCGTATATTTGACAAAGAATATAGTGTTAAAGATATGTCGACAGCCACTTACAGACTTGCTTCACAAAGCACAAACTTACAACCCGTTGCGCCGATGTCCTGATGGAAATGAGAGGAGTATGATTAAGCTTATACATCCCTTTGTTATGCATCAGGCATTGAATCCAGAGTCACTGACCGAAGTAGTGTCTAATAAGATTTTGCATTTGATTACTTGGTTGAGAGGATTGGTTACACGCTTGGATGATACAACCACGTCAAACAAAGACTCGAGTAATGCAGATCGGATTATTCGTGAATTAGAAGCTGATTATCAACGAGGGAGAAATCCGAATCCTCCTCATATTAATTCGGTAAAAGAAAAGAAGGTACTACCAGCTGACGATTCCAACAAGGAAAATGAATGCAGTAGAAATGTATCAGTTCAAACAGAAAACATATCTCCAAACAAGCCAGCGCTTGATGGTACTTCTTCACCTCAACATATACCAAAATCAATTCTTCAAGCCGGGGACACAATAAATGAAACAAAGAAGCTGATTCCCTATCCAATTTTCATCACCATCAACCTCAAGGAGGGGAGTAAACTAGTGTCAGTCAATAGCAATGGCTCCAATGAGGCACTCCAACTCAAATCCGGAGATATTGTACGAATATTTGATGCACATGAATCATCTAATTGGACCATCTTTGATCCTCCGACAAACATCGATGGTTTGATTACTTTTCGTTTGGCAACACCCTACGATCATTCACGCATCGTATCACAAGAGAAGAAGGCTAGAAACATCGCTCTCAATCGTCTCTGCTATCCCTATAGAAAAGATGTATTGGACGACTCTCCAACTAACTGCACGACTCCTCCAGAGATACAACACGGTGGTGCTGTTCACGAGGAGCACATACGTCATGTTGCTTGTGATGAGAATGAGAGTATTCACTCTCCTTTACACATTCGAGAAGCAAGGGTGTGGAAACTAATCCCCGAAGAAGAGGATACTACTCGTACTGCTTGGAGGAGAGATTTTGATGATGGATTGATTCCTTGGAGGAATAATGATGAAGCAGCATACCAAAAGTCTGTCAAACACTTTCGAGTTCGTGTCCGCCTAGACACTGTTGAACAAAGTTGTATAGACTCACCGTATCCGTCACACCAACAACGAGTAAACTACTTCGAAAGTATACCTCTTTCGAATGTTATTGATGAGGCATTCCATACTGTCTGCCGATGGCATCCAAAGGGTAATCTAATTGATAATGTGAAATGGGCTAAACTGTCAAGGAAGATGAAGTTCTTATCCAATGTGAAGAATGCCAACCATGAGATTGACATGGCTTTTGTGAGGAGGAATCAAGATCGAAAGTTAGATCTTGCCAGATTTCATGCTATATTTGATGATATCGCTTCAATTCAATACCCTGCACTTACAAGAGAGGTAAGTAGTGTGTATCATTATATTTGTTTTGTCGTGATTAATACTACAACTCATTCTCAACACCAATCTACATACACCCTCCTAGGATGCACTATCAAAAGTTGTTTGGGCATCAATTGTTATGCTTCCTGATGTGAACACAATGATGTGGATAGAAGCAAAGCAAATGGCTGTGAATGTTGAGGTTAAGAGAGTTTGTGCACAAACAAGAATAGCTGCTCTTGTGAGGAAGATTCATCAGCAGGCAGTGTATCAAAGTGCCAAGGTCGCGGCGATTACAATTGCAACTCGTGTACGTCAGTTCCTAGCACGACTGTTTGTATCTAACCTGTTACAAGTTATGCGGGCAGATAAGGAGTATCAACTTCGATGTAAATGTGCCAAGATTATTCAAACATCTTGGCGTCGTTTCTTTTGGCGTAATCGTTTCATATTACATCAAGAACGGAGAGCCGAAGAGGTGAGACAAAAGATTGCTGCTATTAGGATTAAACTTCAAGCACTGAGACAACGTGAGAAAGCATTGATTGTTTATCGAGATGTCATTCGTCTTGAGGATGTGATTGCAACTGTTACAATATCTTTCCATGACGACACTCTATACCAAGGCGGAAACTCAATGTTAATAAAGGTATATGTCCCCACAACAAAAGAGACTTTCTCCTTCAATGTTGAAGAAGATGCCATTAGAGAATGTCTTGAGAAAGCACTATCAAGTGAAGGCAGATTGTCATGGTAAGCTATGGTTTGATATTGTCATAGTTATGTGCAGATCCTGGTACATTCTGACTTCTTGTGTATCTCTGCTGTCCTGTACTATGTACACACACATACAGGGATGAAATGCTAAATACAAAAGTATTGAGTGAACTAACAAAGAGATTAATGCTACGAGTTGTACGAGGACGGCCAATCTTTCTCTTTAGCAAGAGAAATATAGTCGAGAAGGGTTTGTTGATTGACAAGCGTATCGTTCGTGCTGTTAAGGAACTATTCATCCTGTCTACATTCCGTTCTCCGCATGATTTTGTCTTCCACACTTATCAACCGAGTAATCGTGTACAAATGAGGATAAAGTTATCTATACCCAAGCTACGTGAGTGGCTTCATGATGTCCCCTCCTCTACTACTAAAGAAGATACCAATAGTGGTTGTGGAGGCACCAGTCTCTTGGATCCCAAGAAGCAGAGTCAGTTGATTGAATGGCTAGTGAAACGAATAATAATACGAAAGCATCCAAAAGAAGAAGACAATCTGCAAATTCTCCTACAGTTCGAGGCTGAAGAAGAGCGTGTGCTTAAACTTGTGACCAAAGTCCAAGCCCAATGGAGACGTTTACAATCATTACGATGTGCCAAAGACAAGACAACGAAGCAATATGAAAAGATTTTCGTCCGAGAGAACAATGTATTTGCTTATAGAAACATTGTCACAGACGAAAGACAATGGGAGAAGCCTAAACTGCTGGGAAACCTTGATTTGAATGACCCCGTTGATGAATGGAGAGTAGAAGAAATGGTTGACTCGACCACTGGTGAGAAACAGCAATACTATGCAAATTATGGAACAGGACAAACATCTTGGTTGTCCGAAGAGGATGCCGCGCGTATGGTTCAGAGGAGATACCGATCAAAGCATGAAGCTGATCTACTGGGCAAGAAACTTCATCTTAAGGATGTTGTCAAGGCAATGAAGTTCATACACGGAGCCAGAGACAGGTATGAGTTGGAACCTAGAAAACTTTCCAACATTGTCAACTTTGCACTCGTGGTTCACTGCTTGGATCTTGATTTCATCAAAGCAAAACCAGTCTATGAAAAGGCATTAGAACTCAGCCCCAATCATCCACTGATTTGTCGTGCATATGGTATATTCCTCCTGGCCTCACGACAAACTCCCTATGCAACATCCTTCCAAACTGCATGTCGGCTGTTCAATGAAGCCAATGTTATTGATCCAACTCAAGTTAGGTTTCAATCAGCAGCAGAGATTTACTTTCGATGGGCGGTACTTGTCGATGCGAAGAACCCCTTGACACTATTGAATTATGCTTTACTTCATCAATGTATATATAAAAGGTATGATCATGCTGAGAAGATATACCGAGCCGCCTTGGCATTAGACCCGACAAATCAGTTGGTGAATGAGAACTATAAGTTCTTCCTTAATGAACGTTATCCTGGTGGTGAATATGTGTCTCAAGGACCACCATTCTCAGTGCTGAGAAGGTCCAAAGTAATAGAAGAGCAACCGGAATGGGCTGAATGGAGAAAGATGATAGATACTCAATGCCCAAAATCAGGTTTCGAGACATTCTGGTATAATCGGCTAACAAAGGAGACCTCATTTGAGCAGCCATGTCAAAAGATGATTTGGCAGACAAGGTTAAGCAGGTCGAAGTGTATAGCTGGCAAAACGTCGAACTGGGTTGAGTACTTTGATTCGAGGCTACAACAATCGTTCTACTATGATGTGTATACAAAGCAATACTCGTGTAAGAGTGGTTGAACGTCAATGTCTGTGCTTAAATCCAATCAAAACATATGGCTGTGTTGTTCAGCGGAATTGTCGGCTGGGTCTCTCACATATTAGGTCTTTTCCCCGGCCCAAGCAAAAAAACAAAGGTCCTAGTACAGGGATAAAGAGAATTCAAGTGTTGACCCCCTAAAGCAAATGATGATGGTATCTGACAAGGCAAAGTAACAAGCAGAGTATTGTCAGAGGTAGGATGAAGAAAGGAAAGCGGGTAGATCCCAGATTATAGTACAATTAGAGTTTGAACCTTTTGAAGGAGGCAATTGGGTGACATCTTGATTTCAATATGAAGGTCCCTAGCAAATAAACTTATATTCATTGCTATGAATAGATTCTTGCTTGTCAACATTTAGTTCTTTACACAAGTCTTTACCACTTGTTTGACAGATTTTCTGTGAGAAACCTCAAAACCCGACCAACACCCAGGCAATGTTTGACTGTCTAGCACCCCTCTAGAGATGTAGGCTGCCAAATATACTGATGGATTGGCATTGCCTGGGTACCTAACAAGTTAATAAACACTCTCAGCACCTTTGTAGAGGTGCTGGTTGCACTTTTACAGCCATGTGTAGGCCGACATCTTGCCTCAGCTTGGGCCAAAATTTCCAAATCAGCCCAACATTTGGCCACACCGACCCCTTTTGTGATGGTTTGTGGTGATGATAACACATGTATACAATGTTGTAATGGCAATCAAGTACCCATGCAGCAGTCATTTACCACCTTCAGCACATTTCTAGAGATGAGGGCAACACTTTTACAGCTACTTGATGGCATATTTTCCGTGAGAATCAATGTTTGGCCGTCTAATCTAAGAGGAAGGGAAATGCTGTGGATGATACCTTTCAGTAGGTGTATATCGTTGAGTAATTGCAGTGGATTGAAGATTTGTTTTGTTAGATTGTGGATATAATTACACATTTTTACTGTTGTTACAGACTATGTTTAGACTACAATCCAATCTCTATCAAGTCTTAAGCATCTGCTGCTCCCCTCATCATCAATTGAGATAGCATTTCCTTCATTTCCTCCATAGTCTGTTCAATCTTTTCAACCTTGCCTTCAATAGACTCAACTTTACTCTCCACCGACTTCACCTGGTTCTTCATATCGTCAAATTTATCATTCACTTCCTCAACGGCAAGAAGGTTACGCTCGAAAAGATCTCCTGCCTCCACATCTTGAGCTTCAGATGCCTTGGCATGTTTGGGTTTCTTGGGCGTCTTTGGCTTTTTCTTCTTGGGATCAAGTACTTCAGGGTCCATGTCTAGCTTTTTCATGATATCACTCATAGCGGATATCATATTATTCAAAGTATCCTGAATCTCGTCTTCTTTCTGAATAATTTCATTTTCCTTTGTTTCGATATCATCCAATTCACCACTCACTCCTTCATATCCTGGAGAGATATCAAGCATGATTTCATTCACTCCTTCTCCTTCGTTGCCTTCTGCTAATCTCCTATTATCTAATTCTAAGATAGTACGGCATTCAGCAGAAGGAGGAGGTGTTCTATTAATTACTTCAGGCCCATGAGCTTTTGCTAGTGCATCTGTAGTTTCATACAGTATGTGATTGGTTGCACACATGTTATATGTATTGATTTCAATCACAATATCAAGATGACGTTGCTGCAGCGTTTCGCGCATTTCTTCGTGTTGATTTATCATATTAGTGTTAATAGTCGTGTGCTGATTGTTCATATTGGTACGAATAGTTTCGTGCTGACTATACATATTGTTCGTAATCGTTGTGTGTTGAGCATTAATGTTGTGATTCAAAATGTAATTTTGCTGAAAGATGAGGTCATTCATCATCCGATTCTGGGCAAACATGTTTTCATTCATCTTATTGTACTTGTCGTGCATGTAATTATTCATGCTCACCAAGGATGCAGTCATCCAATTGTCACTTTTATACTGATTCTTGTGTGTCTGCTCGTCATAATTGTTTTTTCCAATAGCCATGCTTTCGAGGGTGATGGATGCAAGCATCCAACCTACCAATGCAGTATGATAGTAAAAATACCCCAAATATGCTACAATTACCGCCATAACATGACAAATGGCACCTGCGATACAGAACACAATCCCGACCCCAAATGCCTTTTCACAATTTCCCCACAAAGTATCGCAGTAGGAATTATTACCATTATCATGAAAATCTGACAATGCCTTTCCCAATTCTTTTTGACTTTCAAGATTGGCCTTTGCAATCTTAAATGTGTTGAGAGCATTATCCAAATGCAATTGGTCCCCGTAAAGCTTCAGTTTGTAGGTTTCACTCGTCTTCTCAGGTAGGGATGGTGGCTTTGATGACTCTCCTTCAGATTTGGGATCAAGAACATTAAAATGAAGGACGAACTTATCTCGATCCAACTCAACAAAAGTCAAGTCTTTAGATGATAATTCTTCAAATGGTAATGGTTCAAATGGTAATGGTGGATCTGGTTCCCAACTATAGTAGAGAAAGGGAGAAGATGAGAAAGTAGCTACAATGCAATGGGCAACAAGGCGTCAATCATCACAGTTGCTTACTCTGGAGGGGTGAAGGAAATTGGACTTGCACCGATCGAAGTTGGTACATCTTCTGTTTCTTGCTCAAGGAACTCGAATACTCCATCAGGGTTACACCTAAGATCAACAAAAGATTCACAAACCTCTACATCATCGAGATGATCCGCTTCATATCCAAGTTCTTCACGAATCTCTTCACAGCGTGCAAGATCAGCGGCATCATCAATAACCAAACCTTGAGCAAAATCTTCAAATGGCCCAACAGTAAACAAGCACTCGGTAGGAAGAGAAGGCTCGCCAAATTCACACTTTGAATTTGGTTGGCAATCACTATCAGATAAACAAACTTGAGGAGATATTTTTTCATTGGCTCTATTACATGTCCCAGTCTCAGATGTTGTGAGAGGACATTCGGAATCGACTCGACATTTAATTGATGGATCTTCACGGCAGTTTCCATACCCGGGGAAGTAATGGCACTCGAGTTGGATATCTTCACTTCTGTTTATACACGTTGAATCACCAGAGCAGTCTTCATCTCCAGCACACTCTTGACTCGATCCAGCGCATGTACCAGTTCCAAGAATAGTAGGACATACCGAATCATCCCGGCAGGATATGGAAATATCATTGGCACAAACACCAGAGGTGTCAGGCTCTGGACGGTCATCAATGCATTTCTTCAGTGTGTGACAAGGTGCTATTGTACATGATAAGGAGAAAGATATGAAGTTATTGAGAATTGAGTGCTAAATTGACAGAAAGATGCAAAGTAACACTTGAAACGTACATCTATCCCAATGTCCTCCGCCGTTCTCACATGCCTCAGGACTCATTCCGAGATGATATGGTCCGGGATCGATACAATTCATGTCCTCATTATCAGGATCGTACTGAGATAGAAGAGGTGAGGAGGCGGCTTTGGTGACACAGCAACAATAAGATGGAACTTCTCACTTACATAGTAACCTAAAAAGTCCGAATCCAATGGGTCATCAAGACAGCATGTACCCGGTAGTTGATCACTTGCATTTGGAATTGATTTGTCATTGACAAGTGCTGCATGGCGACGAATTGTCCCAATAGATGTATGCTTACCAACCAACAGAGCCAATGATTCATCGGCAGCGTTCATTGCTCTACTAACTAATTCTGGGTTACCTTGACTGCTGAAACAGCCTTCATCTTGACTATAGGTATATGAATACACACGAGGAGGAAAACTTTCGTATCTGTTCGAGATAAGAGTAGGATCATCAATGGTTATTTGCCAAGTACCAGTTGTACGGGAAGATGTCCCAGGAAAGTCTTCTAAATTGGAAGCGAACTCATACCTTGCAGGTTCGTCCCGCAAATGCATTATACCACGATCTGTTTGTTCAAAGTTATAAGCCACTGGAAACACCATACGATCAAGAGCATTAAACGTAGCTGGATCAACATCGTGGACAGGTTCACCAGGAGTACGCTCCATTGGATTCCCATCAGGATGTGTGGTCTTATTTCGACCTTCATACAAGTGACTAAACCAAAACCCAAACTCGCTGAGTGCCTCATAGCTTACAGATTGACATAACACACCAAAATCAACATTTCCATTCCATTCAGCTTCAATTCGACTCAACTCTGCAATCATAATGTTACGACAATAATTGAACAATCCTTGAATCTGTTCGTGAACATTAGTAACATAACGAGGGAGTAAATCAGCAGCATCATATACTAACCATACAGGATCACAGTTTGGATTTAACCCCATCCCCTGTGCCCAAAAGGCAGCCACGTTTGCTCCACTATGACTCTGACTTCTGTACCACGCCATAATCTCATCAGTAAAACCTGATTGAAGAAATGGATTCGCTAATGTTTCAAATCCATCAAATAGTGTAATGTTAGAAAAGACTAACTTTTCTGGAGCATTTACAGAGTCATGAACTTCTTCTATACTAAGTTGAAATGATTGAGTATTATTTGCAGGACAGGTAGTAGCTTGAGGGTCACAGACGGTATGAAATGCCTCAAGGAGTTCGTTACAGCGACGATAATCTCTAGAGCTTGCCATACTTGCAGCTAGTGACTGAATATAGTTCACCTTTTCAGGTACAAATCCTTCAGTGTCTGTAAATAAATTAACATCCCCTGTAAGATGACCAAAGTCATCAGAAGTTTCATCCGTATCAATATTACCCCTGGAGTGATAGAGAGCAGCATTTGAGTTAGCACATATTAAGATTAAAACAAAGAATATATCTTCTATTTCAATTTGTCCTTACCTGGTCAACATGATCAGTACGTCATAAGCTGCCATATCAAGGGCATACTTCACTAAATCTTTACAGTTACACTCTTGATCTTCTGGTCTACACACAGTAGGACATGTATCATCGTTTTGAAGACGACGACTACGACGATTTGGATCTCGTGGAGCAGATCCTTGTGCTGCCTTGGCCTTGTTAAAGACTTTCTTCAAATGACGTGATGCACTAAAGCTACGTTTCTTCTTCATACGTCTTGTCATACTACTGTGATGGGGAGAAAAGAACCGTTTGAGTGAAGGATGGGAATTCAAATTGAACCCACCAAATCGATTGAACTTGTTGTTAAAGCCTGCAAAGTTATTGCCATTGAAGTCAAAGTTATCATGAGAGTCCTCTTGGAAAGAGAAGTCAAAGTTATCGTGATGAAACTTGTCTTCACTTAAACGACGACGATACTCCTCTAGTGTATCCTTGGATTTACTCAATTCATCACGCAAATCGTTACTACGATCAGCCAAGTCACCAAAGAAGTCTTGACTAACCATCTTGTTGAACGTATTGATAATGCTTGATGCTGGAATACTGTCAAGACTGAAATCATCAGGCAGTTGGGTAGAGTCAAGTTGATCAAGAGCACTTGACAACGAAGAATCAGATGTCAATGTAGCTGCCTCGTTGGCAAGTGACTTAAACTCAGGCTGATTCATATCACTCATCAATGCTTTGATTGTTGCTGCAAATCCTTCATCATCATCATTCTTGTGCTGCTCTTGAAGAGTAGAAAGCATTTTAGAATACTTTGATGCTGAGCCATGTAAAGTAGAGAACATGTCAGCAGCTTCCTTGGTATCCAATGGCTCATTAGATCCACCGCGTAGACGACGTTCCACATTGCTTAGGGGCTTCATCATCTCCGTAAAGCCAAAAGCAGATTCTTCGTTGACAGCAGCAATTGAGTGTGGATCCTTTTGATTTGAGTCTCCGGCTGATAGATCCAATTCAAGTGCATTAGCAGGACTTGAGAGAATAACGGCAAGAGACAATAGAGAGATCATTCGTCTAGCTTTCTTCTCGGGAGCGGGGGAACCAATCGGCAACCTACTTGACCTGGAGTTCATGTCAGCAGCAGATGAGATAAAAGACAAAATGCCATGGAAGAGCTTGGGAATGTTGGCCAAAGAAGGAAGAGGAATAGACGCAGGGCTTGACCTCCCATTTACCAAGGCGGCACCTAAGATCAATGTTACCATCATAGTTAAGCGTAGATACCACCAGGGAAGGGATGACTTGTGTTGCCAAATTTTCATACTCTCATCCAAACCAATAGGACTTGAAGAAACCTCAGCCATACTCAATCCGGAATGGCCAAGTTCAGAATCGAAGGGCATCGAATCGCATCCTTTCAATTCAAGTTGGAATCCCGACTTGAATAGGAGCACCAAGTCATTAGGGAAAGAGCTAGAGGCACCCTCAACAGGTAGTTGAACATGGAGAGAATCATCATCCACCTCTTGTTGATGCTGTTGAAGATCGATGTATCTTTGGGTAGAAGCTTCTGACAATAAGCTGACAGTCCTATCCTTAATGAAAGAAGCGGGGAGCGAGACCTCGTTAGACCTAACACACTTGTTAGAAAACACATCCAAAAGATTAGCTTTGTTGGAAGCCGATTCAACTTCCAGACCGCCCAGGGTAGTAGGGTTAGATGATTTCTTCAGTAGACTGTAGACAGCTCCATCCTGATACGAATTGGTACTTTTGTCAGGAGAGTATGGCCTGTTAGTGTAACAAATGATTGAGACACATGATGTGAGCATAACACGAAGAATGCATGAAGTTTAATACACATTAGATCAATCACAGAATAGACTCACCAATCTCCAGAAGCCTCGCTAACTTTCATACAGGATCCATCACGGTTATCATTACTTGAGGCTAAAAGAAAATGGTTGATCCACTTGGTCAATCCTCCAAGATGCTGAACATCTCCATCCTTATCAACAGGGCATTTGTACCGCAAATGAACATCCGCGGGACATGTACAACTACCATAGTTGTTACTAGTGTTACACTTGAGTTCAGCAACATCCATATTACCGACGAATCCATTGACACGAGTTTCAGTTTGTGTAGCAAACTCATCAGAAATGGACTCAGAAACAGTAGTGGCATCTTCAACAGACTTTTCAAAGATATCCTGAACTGAGGTAGATCCAGACAAAAAGCCGACAGCCGTACTCCCAAGGGAAGCCATAGAAAAGAAAGCAGATGACGATGGACCTCCATCCAATTGGCCCAAAGACTGGAAGAGAGTACGAACACGACCACTTAACTCGAAGGGCATCTGATCGTATCCTTTGAATCCAACACGGTGAAATCCCGATTTGAACGAGGACAATGAGTCATCAGAACCAGAGGCAACTTCGGGTGTTCCAACACGGACAATACCATCATCCAAGTCTTCTTCTCCTTCTTTACTATCAGGACTGAGGAGGAAGGTTTGTACAGTAGCTCCACGCAATAAGCTGATAGCCTTATCCACAACAGTTACTTCCCCAAAGATATCAAGAGGAGGAGGCAAATCGAGAGGTAGAGATGAAGGTGGGATGTTGCCCACTTCCACCACTGCTGCATTGAAACGTTGGGCCTATCAAGGTAAAGAGACAAAATGAGTATGAGTTAGACATGTAGAGGAGAATATACCAACACATAGTTTTCAACACATATATGTAACATACCTTGAAACTCAAGTTCGACAATCCTGCATATACCAGGAAAGCAGCAACCAAGGCAGTAATGCTACCAATAACGAAACTTTGACGACTCTTCTTCTGAGGTTGTGTATATCCAATGGTAGTTGAAGAACGAAAGTATATTGTTAGTGAGGGATATAAATGTACTAGATACCAAGCAATCATTAACTAACAAATGACAATAATATACAATAAACACCAACTTACGGTTGACAACAAGCTCGAAACGGGCCCATTTCCTTCCGACATACTAATAGATACATTCTTGTTATTATTCTTTTTATATTTTTTTAATTTTTCTTGATTGTTGTGTTGTGATGATGTTATAGAGAGATTTAATACCTAATGAATGTATATCATTGTTAATAGAGATGAGGACAATAGGTATTGATAATAGATGTTAGTATGCCATTGGAATGATGTACCTCTTCTCATCACAATATTCTTATACTCACATAAATATTGATACAGTGTTTCTTGCAATACAAGCAAGCAAGGCCTACAATGGCAGCAAGGATGAAGAGTGACCAAGGAGGCGGCCAAAAGGATGACTTTATACCGAACATGTCGGTAAGGTCACCCTGAGAGGGAGAAGCGAGGAAGCCAAACATGGGGCTGAAGATTTCTGTAGTTGTATAATTTGGGAGTTGTATGGAAGCTATACTGCAAAGGCAAAAGAATCAGAGAGGAGAGATGGGTCAGACATGATGTTGATATGCATCAAATGTGTCACTTCGATATGCATCAAATGTGTCACTTCATATGCCAATATCATACCAATTGTAATCAAATAGATAACAACTCTCTCCATTCTATTGCAATCAACTCTTGCCTTTTCCATTCTTGCCTTCTGTCAATAATATAAATATAGACATACTTCTTCTCCTACAGCGGCGTTATCATCTGTCTACATGATATGTATGTCTCAAGATCCAACAAGTTCAACTTTGGTTTTGTGACCAATATCTGCAGCTGTCTACCCCAATATTCTTCACTCAAATTGAAACAAACCACCGACAAGCATAACGAGAGCTACATATCAACTTACCAGTGGTTTCAACTACTTTGTTATATGTAAACATTGATTGTGTCCTAGCATTGCAAAGACCAAATCACATCCAAAAATGTTCTGTATGTGACAGTAAAATATTGGTTAATGAGACATATCATTCTTTCTCATCCTCACAACTGCGACAGTCAAGCAACGCTCACCACTAGAACACAACAGAGTCGTCATGGGTACACTGAAGACCGCATAGTAATATTAACGTTGACGTGGATCTTGGGAGGAGCAGCCTTGATATGTCGATTGCAAACTGATAAGATCCACGTGCTGCCTCTTCCTGTTTTGCCTCCTAACTTCCAAAGATCATCTGCCGGGGTTCGCAGATGTAAGTCTGAGAACCCTGTTTTAGGTATCGGGAGGCTCTATGTTTTTCTTAGAAAGCCTAGCATGCTGCGGATGGTCACAATACCTCTCCTCCTTTGCACCTAAGCGACCATCCCCGGGTTCCGTCCGTGTTGTGATACTCTCTTTCTACCTTTCCATCCACGTTGGTTCTCGCAGAAGCTATCCTTCATTTATCCAAACTGGTGTTGACATACCACCCAGGCAGGGATCATCAACTCGTTGTGTTAGGTTTAAACGATATTAGATGCCGCGTCGAAATATGAATATCTTGGCAAATCATCTGGTAAAGAAACAGTAGGCAATCTTGGCAACATGGATGCAAGTGTTTGTACTTGGGTGTGAGATGTCGTGGCACTAGCATTCGCATCCTCTCTCCAAGCACCTGGATCCGTCGGTAGTGATAATCTACCCAACTCATCCCACGAAGCCTCTCTCCACACAACATCTCGATAGATAGTATTCACTTGTACATCCCTTCCACAGCCTTTAACATTATTATCAAACAAACAAAAGTATCGTACCTCACGACATTTCACACATACATAATCAACCCGAACATACAATCGTTGTAGTATATACCAACACTTTGGCATAACACGAACTTTAATATTCAATGAAACATCACCATTATCATGTAAATCATCTTCATATAAGTGTATATCATCGAATAACAATATTGGTTGTGTTGTATCTTGCAATAAATGGAAGGGTATGTGTGATTGATCTAATGGTTGCCATTGTTTACGGTTATTGATATCCTTCTCTTTTGTAGCTCTTTGCTTACACGGAGGAAGGATGATAGTACCAGCGTAGGGTGATGAGAAGGTCCAATCATAGTAAAACTGTGAATTCGAAGATGAGATATTATTATTGGCAGAGACAACATCCGTAGAAGTTGTTGTAGTCTGCTTATTGGACCAGATTTTAGCATCGGCAGTACAAATAATTGATACTCCTCTATATGTTGACGTTGAAGTCTTCTGTGTAGTACTGTTTGCAGTGTTCCGATCAAGCTGACTATGTGCCTCTGCCCATTCCATTAATGAATCTTGTGCACTGAAACGTATCTCACTACAAGTACTACTCATATCTACTTCATCTGTCCCATCAGTACTATCAATCTTTTCATATTGAAATGATATTAATGCATTCAAGAATGTAATCTCGGGAGGACATAATCTCCTCTTTTTACATTCATCTTGATGAGCAGTAGATCTTGATGATACACCGTCATTAGTGTTGCAATTGTTATTGTTTGCAGTTTCCTCAAGCAACATTGTCAATTCATCCATCTGCCTTTCATCTCCGATACTTGAACTTTGTGTCGTAATCTTCCATCCATTTATTAGTATCCCTATTGGTTGTGGAGTTTCCTTATCATTATGGGTACTTTTTGCAATAAATGGGAATTGTGATGGTTGTTGTTGTTTGATGCCTTTTACTGCTGTTGTTGGTACTGCCGCCGGTACATTATTGCAACTATCATTGCTAATACTTTGTGAAGGATATATCGGTGTAGCGCCATATGCAGCGAGCGTTTCAGAGGGTAATATTCGTCTCCTTGCCATCTTAGTCGTCACTTATGAATTATGAGAGTGTAATTCAGGTCACTTGCACTACACTTCCATAATAACTTTAACTTTATATCTAAAGATGACGATAATGATGAGAAATATGCATACAGACTCACTTATATCGTTTGAAGGCGAATAGCAACTGATAGTTTTAACACTCTTTCAAATGGTGGTGGTTCTGCTTTCTCCTCCCAAAAACAGAGTTTTCCATTCAATGAACTCTGAACTATTCATTATCGCATCATCACAACTCTTTGGTGGTTTTATGTTTTATCACGGCAGCTTGTAGATATTCTAATTGGTATTAAATTATTGCTTTAATAGTCGGCGGTCATACACCCTTTGACGCCCTTTCGATTGGTGTAGTGTTTTTATATCAAAGAAGGAACTGTGTGAGGATATCAAATCAATTCTAACACAACACTCAAATAAATTATTGACAGATTATCTATCCATCAATTGATTATCAAGAGGATGGTCTCCTTCTCTCCACCTCCTACTACCAACGAAGTGGAACAAGTCGGTGTCCAAACTCCATCTACAGCTCCTCGTGCTAATCGTCTACCTTTAATACCACAAACTAATGAGTCTATACAACAATTATCCAAACATCAGTTTAATGAGATTAAAACTATATTTCAACTATTTGATCCATCTCTATCTGGATATGTAGATATACCAACATTTGAAATTATGTTGCATTCACTTGGTTATCGAACGACACAGAATGATATTATTTGCATACTTGATGATATATTAGTATTGTCCGATGAGGGTACCAATCACCGCCAACAGCAAGGTGCATCAGTTAATACTAGAATTGATTTACAATTGGCAATACAAATCTTAGTAACCAAAGGATATACTACCAACAGAAGTAGTAGTATAGAAGATGAAATACAAACATATTTCCAATCATTTGATTGCAATAACAAAGGTTATATAACATTGAATGATTTAAGGAGAGTGTATAAAGAAGTTGCTGAGCAGCAAGATAATGATGATGGTATTAATGATGAAGTGTTACAATCAATGATTAATCAGTTTGATACGAATCATAATGGAGTTATTGGGTATGATGAGTTTAAGACAATATTGAAACCTGTACTTTCGCATCATATGGGCTGACTTGTCTCTTCAGTGAAACGATTCACAAGTTACAATTATTATCGAATAGGCTGATCTCAAGAGGCATGAAGAATCCAACAATATATGAGAGAGGCGGGATGAGACGAGAGGAACTGTTGGGTTGATAAGGTTGCAGTATAAATAGTTCAATATTGATATGTGATTTATATTACTTAGATATAAGATCTAATCGTTGTCTCATGGATATTGGATATATGTTCTTATCTACTTCTTCCCAGCCTCGATTATAATTTGAGCTAAGAGCTTCTCTATCCTCGATCATACTTCAGCCACCTTATTTAGATAACCTGTTACACCATTCCTCTGCAAGTACGCTGTTCGAATACTCTAGATGATATAGTTAAGTTTATTTAAAGACATAACAGTGAAGAGACATGTTCTATAACTATTCTTATCATAATTTTCTACATAGGTGTTTGTCTTGCTCATATGCATTATATTGTGGCTTGTGATTCTTATCAATGGACACTAACAAAACTATGTAGGATGAATATTCTTTCCAATAAATGTTGAAAACTCATCAGGCTCAGGGGAGTCTCCTTCTTCAATCGGAGGATCTCCCTGCCGATCTCGAAGAGATGGATATTGTACTCTAGTTTGACCTCCAGGGAGTATGGCTGAAGAATCAGTACCAACTGTTGACTCTATTTGCGGTGGCTGTGATGAAGTGATCGTCTCGAGTGTACTACTCTCATATGCATTATTGATACTCAGGAATGAGTTAACTGCTGCATTATGTTGTGACTGATACTGATGCGATTGACCTCTATCTATCGCTTGACTACTAGTACTACTACCAGCTTGCAATGAAGATACAGCTACCTCTCCAATGTTGTATGGGAAATTGTTAGTACTAGCAGCTGCAGTGTTGACCACTCCATCATCGTTACCTGATTGCCTCTTGCCCTGGTCATTATGATCGACACGATTACTCTCTTGGCTACTTTGACCCAGTAGCACCTCTTCAAACGTAGTATCGGCTCTTAGAGATGATTTCGGGGTGCGTACGATATTAGATAGCAACTCAGGTCGGCCTCTTATGAATAAAGGGTGGTACCATGTTGAACTATCTTCTTGGCCTCTATTAAAAGCCCACAGATTGAGTTGACGATGGAATGACCTCAGCTTCGTTGCCTTACTGAACTTTGGCAGTACATGCTCAACAAACATATCATCATCATATACTGTGAATGATCTACCGTTGGGCAACCAGCTAATAGCTTGAGAGTATTCAGCTGCTTCAAGTACATCGTAAAGTTTGAATGGGAATGATGATTTAGACATGCTCGGTGTTCTTCGACTCTTCGTCTTTGTGTCTCACTACTAATACTAATACTAATCTTTACCAAGTACTTGTGGATCTGATTCGACCTTGCAGTTATCTTTGACCATCAAAGAGATAGATTGTTTTCCCTATTGTGTAGGTGCGGCTATCATGTTTTGTTTTTGGTTGTTCCTCGTGCATCTGCTCTTCAACTTGAGAAATGGCCTACCAGAGATAGTCGTAACGACATCATTTACTTAATGAAATCAAGACTTTAACTTCAATCTGTAATGTTAACCCTCTTGTGAATCCTAAAATCCTTATCCACACACGACAAGCCATGGCTGAGTTACTTAGATTACAACATGAGAAGAATGCAAAAACATATAATGATGCCTGTACATATTAACTTCTACTACCATAGGTGGTAGACACTTATAATATAAAGCTGATTAAGATTTAGACTTCCGATTCCTCTCTTCTCTTAGTCTTCGATTCAGTTGGTTCTTTCTTTGGTAGACAGTTACACCCTCAGTATCTAACACTTTACTCATTTTAACTCCAGGTGTATATAGTTGGGGAAAGATGAAACCACCATGTAATAATGCCGCAATCAAGGACATTTTAGGATCCTTTTGTCTTGCTTTGACAGCTCTATTCATCCGCTGATCACCATGGCGGCCTTGAAGATGCGCGTTATCGCGATTTGTGATGATGAAAGAGAGATGATAGTAACTTTTGTTAGTATACCTGTTTAAAGGTAATCAAATAAAGACAAACCAAGTTCAAATGAAGCACTCAAATCACCAACACTTCAAATCAAACACAAGCAATCACATGATAAAAAACAAAACTAACGCGGACTTTCCTGGGTGACTTTTGTACTTTATCTTTGGTTCTTTTCTCTCCTCTGGTGCTCTCATTTGTGGACTGGCAGGTTGTGAAATATCAGCTTGTGGATCTAATGCAATAATCATGGGATCAAACTTGAAACTGTTAATACCCTCATCACCACTTTGTTCTTTACTGACGTCTGATGTGTTTCCATCTAAACTGATGTCACTATCCATACCTTCCCCTTCAATTGTTAGCCTTGCTAAAACGAAACTTTCTAGAGATACATCAAGTTCTCCCCCCATGGCAGTGGGGAGGGCTGTCTTGGGGATTGAATGCTTTGCAAGACTTGCAATAACTCCATCACTGGTCCCACTATGAAGAGTGAGTATTTGACGTTCCCTTAGGGATAACGCTGCTCTTATTGGTGATGATACAAGCTTCATCACATAATTTGGATAACAACCATGTACTCCTTTCCGAAGAATTGGGAAATCACGATCACCTTTAGCTATTGCTAATGCCACCTTTGGATGAAAGTTACGGAGGCTCATGCCCTTCATATTCGTCATGAATACGTACCCATTCTAAGTGTTGCAGTTGTGGTAAGACATTCATTCAAACCATGTTAATATACACACAAGTCGACAGAGTACTTCCATTCCAAACTCACCTTTCTAGCTCTTGGGTATTGCATAGCCACATGAACCAAATACCACCACACTTGGGGAATCAGAAGTTAATTCCACACAATGGTCACAAGCATACCCAAGAAGAGCGGGAGGTAGGGAGGTAAGTATTTGTTAGTGGAATTGCGAAACCATATAATATGCAGCACAATTCAACTCAATCCACAACCATAACACTTGGTTTCACAATCAGAACCCAATGCCCAAATCAAAGGGTGGTCAGTGACCAATGTGCACAATTAAGTTCTAACTTACCTTGGATAACTTCATCTACTAAATCATCATTACTCTGCCGATCAATCAACGACGGGCGGCCGTAAATAATAAGCCTATCTTGGTCATCAGGTACTGGTAATAGCACTAGAAATCCTCTTCTTATAAACTCTTCATTATCTTTCATGGCGCCTGATGAATATATGATTAAAAAGTTAGTGCATATGATATGCACAAAAAATACTCCTCTCATCCATCACATACTACACATATTACATACATACCATATAATGTAAGGGGTAGTGTATATTTATCACCAAATACCTTGTGACGGCGTTTCCAATAACGTATGAGACGTTTCAAAGCAAGCTGTGGAACATGTTAGAGATATTTGTGTCGATGTGTTAGACAAAAATGAATAGTATTCTCAGCTACACAAAAGCTCTCATGACAAAACAGTAAGCGTGTATTTGTAAACTTACATCAACGTTAAAGTTCTCTGCATATAAGAAACCAAGTAAATGATCATCGTTGATAATATCCGTAACTTTCTGGGCATGCATGAGAGATGATTTCATTTCATAAGGTGTAGCATCTAACTTTTGTTTCAACTGTTGCAAAGCGGCAGTCTCTTCATATTGGGAAGTAGCCAGGATAGACTGATCTATATCATCATTTATTGTTGTTGTTGTTGTTGTTGCAAATGGTTTGCATGATGTTGAAGTATAGTTGTCGTCGTCTAATGTTGCATTCATGTTTTTTTCTTTTTAGAGTACAATATTGTATCTTTGATATTATGTTCGCCACCGACAGTAGTTTAATATTTGCATTTGGGCATCTTATTCCAAAAGAACAATTCTAACTGATAGTAATGGGCTTTATATTGATCTCATCTATCCTGATAATAGCTCATCGTCATCCTAATAGTTGCTGAGACACATATCGTAATGTGTTTAGGTATTTTTCTACTATCTTTTTTGAGGTTACATATATTTTTCGGCAGCTGCAGGCTTCTTTCCTCCTAGGTATGTAATGATATCTCTCTGGTGTACTAATAACGGCTTTGTAGTATTATGACAATCTTCCTCTTGATAGTTTATCATCTCATTCATTAATTCACTATGAAACCATCCATAAAGTATGTCAATCAAGTTTAGTGCCAAACTACAAGTTTTGGAAGCTATCTTTTGACATAACACAGGATATGCACTTGTTATTGAGACCTAGTTCTAATAAAGTTTAACTCCAGGTCTACTCATATGTCTGGTGTCGGGCGTTGCCACAGCTTACCAATCCAGCGTCTAAGTCTAAGACTTCCACCACTAGTACTATCAGGGTTGCTTTCTTGTTGTATCTCATTCTTAATTGAATCGGTATTAGTGAGATCAGAATCACCTACCGAAACTACCGTTGATACCACATCAGCTTCTCTTGGTTGCTCAGTTGAGTCAAGGGCAGATGAGATGACTTCTTCATCGACAGAAGCTTCGTCACTTTCATCTACAAATGTATCAAAGACTTCCTTTATCTTTTGTTTCAATGATATCTGAGTTGACTCAACGCTTGGTTCTATCATGGACTTTATAAAGTTCATAACATCCCAAAGAGAAAAACTGCTTCTATTACTACCGCTACCACTACTTTCATCATCTTCTTCTTGTATGTTATTCCGTGCATGTACCTTACTCATTTTCTTCTTATTAGCCTCCTCTTCACGCCATTCAGCCTCCAGCTTGTCTTCTCTACGGTTCTGTATTGGCGATTGTCGTAATCGTTCTATTCTACGCTTCAATTGATGTTCCTTTTGACGTTGCTCCTGTTGTTCTTGTTTCTTATGCAGATCTTCCTCCAATTTGGTCGAGTTGGACGTCGTGCCTAGTTGTTGTTCCAGTGCTTCGATACGATGAAGTAGTGTTTGTATTGTAGGGTCTAAATCAGAGTTGGCAGGTAATGCAGACTTTGGTACATCACTGGGCAGCACTCTCGATGAAGGAGGTTGCTTTGCAGTTTCAACAGCGGCATCATCTTGTTCTCCATTCTCCTGTTTCTGCTGCTTACTTATATGCCGACTAATCTTTTCTTCTACTCCACCAAGAAACAAGTCAGAAACTACAACCTTGAGTTTCTCCCAAGCATTTTCACCTTCTGTGATACTAAATGCAGATGATAAACCCGTTTTGCCACTACTGTCATTCTCTTCACTACCAATGTTATCGTTATCTACACTTGTAAAGGTTGTCTCGTCATCACTATCACTAGTAGCATCCACCACACCAGCCTCTTCTCTGTAACCAAGAATCTTATCCCTCTCATCTTGTTCAACTCTATCATAATATTCTCTCATTTCACCTTGTAATGATCGAAAATATAAATGAAATAACGTCCCGGGTAATAATGCCAATAGTATATTCTTAAATATCCATTTATTATCCATAACTAATTCATTCGATTGTTTTAGTTGATGAAATTTTGATATACGATTTGCTACACTTCCCGTGGGGTGTTCTACTGATGTTGCTGACGAGTTGTTGTATGTCGATGATGGGATTTTACCATCGCTTACTTGATGTAACCAATTTTGTATTGATGCAATGTTGGATTGGAAGTTAGCTTTGATTTCAGTGGGTGCACGTTCCCAATCTATACCATTTGCTAATGATTCCTCTTCTTCCTCCTTGCTCTTTAGCTTTTGTTGTCGCTTAGCACTCTTAGTAGCAGATGTAATCTTGGGCTGTTCGGCAATAACCGAGTCTACCTCTTCACCATTGAACAATCTTTTTATAGTTGATATATTCTTCTTAAAGTTTGTGTCGGCTGTTTCACTTAGGAACTTGATGTTGGATCTCACATTAGTACGGGCTTGATCTAAATAGGATTGTGAATCTTTATACTGCTGTAATCGTTTTGCATGATATATATTACGCTGTTTTGGTGATAGACGTATAAGTTCTCTTCGTGTTAGTATACGATTTTCATTTGTGGTTTGTGGTAATTGTTTGTATTGCTGTTGCAATAGATCATCCTCAAGTCCCTATATAAATGACTTTGAGATGTCTGACAACCTCCGTCATAAAACAAGTCAAATAATGGGACAACCAACAGCATATTTGGATGGTACACATATTAGACATTATCAAAACCAGCCAACGGTAGGCGGAAGACGCACACATGTTATTCGAGCATCCCATGCCATGGCTGATCAACAACAACGCTTACAAGTACCTCCACAACAGCAAAACAATCAACAACAACAAAACAATCAACAGCAAAACAATCAACAGCAAAACAATCAACAACAACAACAAAGAGCAGCAGCAACAACGACAAAGATATGGCAGGCAGACGGCTTAGGAATAGATTGGTTGAGAGTACATTGGATGGCACCCCTATCACTCAAGAGGCAGCCGAAGGTGCATTAACAGATATGCTTCAAGACAACAATACTACTGCAAATATGGTATTACTTGATGCTCTAAATGAAAGTGAGCCCGAAGAACAATCAGATGGAGAGGGGAACACTATCACGGCTTCTCAACAAGTTGTAAGAAAAGCTATTACTATGAAGAAGGTTGAATCCTCTTATGGTGGTTCGTAAGGTAGGTAATGGTTGCAGTCAGCGGGCAATTAAGACGGCTGACAGAGTCCTCGGGTAGCGGGCAATTAAGACGGCTAACGGAGGAGTACTAAACCAATGTAATATTTTCAGTCAGTGGGCAATTAAGACGGCTGACGGAGTCCTTGGGTAGTGGGCAATTAAGACGGCTAACGAAGGAATAATATTGTTGGTTGTTTGTAGTAATTAATGTTGAGGCACATGTTGATTCGGAATCAAGGTGTAGTCTCCAGCATTTAGCATCTTTCGGGAGTAGTCCTTCATCAAGGGGTAGGCTTGGACATGGAGATAGCGTAACATTTCATCGGATCTCCAGCGTCCAATAAGACTAATGATATCGGTATCGACTCGCCCCAATAGAAGGTCTGTAGCACCAGCAGCACGGAGACACCGGGCTGAGACATCTGAAGGTAGGAAGCCATAGTTTATTGAGTATATGTTATTTAGTACAACAAGTTATTATGATAGAGAGGTATTCTTTATACTACTTTAAATAGTCCTACTTGCTATCACCATCATTTCCTTCTTCCTCCTCGGCTCCTGGACCTCTCGTCATCATTCAAATAACCACAAACTTTGAATAGTTTATCCCATCCACCCAACCCGTCCCTAGATGCCAGAATAATACAAGCCCATCTCTTCCTAATCTCACATGCTAATTGGTCGAATACATACTCAATTGGTGCCTCGTGGGGTCGGTAAGGTGGTCTACAGATCACCCGATGATGTCTCTTGTATACAGAATATACTACCACATCTGATTTGTGGGAAGACAAATTATCATGCATCAGTGTGCGCTGATTCTCATTATCATCGAACTTGTCCATCAAATAATCAATAAGGAAATCAGTATAAGTTTCGGTGGAGGTGCCTTTATCTGTTGATAGACGATACCAAAGTCTTGGCTTCTCAATGGAGCCCTCCACATCGGCTGGCTTATTTGGATCACCTGGCTCAATCGCCAAGATGAGAGTAATTTTACAAGTACCACGACCATAATTACCAACCTTTCTTACCCTCATCCCCCTGACAGCATGACCAAATGATAAACCAGCATCCTTAAGTTCGAATCCACACTCATCAATATGAATTAAATCCTTTCGTTGTGTATCACATATCCCACTGGGGTAGGGATTGTTCCAAAAGGCATGATGTAATCTTAAATTCCGATCTGTAAATGCCTGATATGCAGTAGTAGATGCTACCTTGCGTGTCAGTTTCATATCTTTTAGTGCCTTGGATATCTGCTGATCAGTAAAAACTTGATTATCATCAGAGTGTATGGCAATGTATACTGCACCAGCCGCACTTGCATGAGGAAAAACCTTCTTAAAACATGCAAGTAGGAGACGATGATGGCCAGGCATTCCCTGCCTCCTTTTATTTCCCGTCATCTTCTTTCGTGTAATACCATTCTTCTTCCATCGGTACTTGCTAGTACTACGTGATACATCGAATGCTTTAGGAATAGGCACACCATCCTTTTTCATGTCTAGGATACGCCTACGATAATATTCATCATATCCCCGTGAACCCCCACGCGATGGATCACGTCTCTTGCTAGCACCACTTCGTTCAACACCCTCATCACGACTTATACCAAGTGAACGGAAGTAGGTAGCTACATCGTCTACATTCAATATATCCATAACGTGGTAGAGATAATATATTTGTTCGAGGTAAACAATATTATAGATAATTACTAGTCATTAATACCGTACCAATAACCAATCACTAAGCGAAATACCGTAAATATTCACGTCTAGTATATAGTATAGGACATATTATAGCGATATATAGCTATACAATCGCCTCCTTTGAGTACTACGCTTTGAGCTAATTATACCACTTGCGTAAAAATTTTTCTTAATTTATTATTGCTTAATTTTCAAGGTGTGTCAATTGTTACTTTATTGGTAGTAAAAGTGAGACACACAAAGTTTTGCAAATAAGTTCAAGCTTTAAGCAAAGAGACACATTGTAGCTTAAGCAAAGAGACACATTATATATTGTTTGCTTGCTTTACTTTGCTTGCTTTTCATATCAACAGTATATAACTCTCCACGACATGAACCTATCAACTGCATCATCCATTCTCCTCGTTGGCTGCTCATCAAGGGAACCAGAAGTTAATTATGCACAATGGTCACTACCCACCCGGATATTTTGAGCTCCAATGACAATATTGTGAACCCTTTTATTTGTGAAACCACCGTATTTTGACTGTATTTGGCCATAATACTGTACATTTCAGTACAAAAGTACATGTACTCACACAGTCAAAGTACCAGTTTCACTATACAGAATACGGTTTCACATATTCCTTAGGTACTCCTTAGGTAAACATAAACCACCCACCCACCCACCCCTGGGAGAATATCAGGTGACCATTGTGCGTAATTAATTTCTGGTTCCCCAATGGCGGGCATGGCATCCGCCGCTGCCACCTTAAGGCTTGATGATTCCACCAATATCAATAGCAAACTTCCAAGGAGTGGTAATTTATCACATCGTGAACTCAAGAAGAGGAAGAATGGTGGACAGAAGAGGGGGAAGACGAAGACGTCAAAGGCTGCACAAAATCCCTTTAATAGTAGAAGTAGAAATGTGGATATGGAGGATATTGAAGGTACTTACTTCTACACTAACAAATGTGGTCAGCTGTATCAGGTTGATATTGGATGTGGCAGTGATGCTTTTGGTACTGATGATGGGGACCTGTGTATGTTGAAGGAGTTTTCCGTTGGTAAAGTAACTGATAGTACTGATGAAGAACCAAGAACTTTCAACTTGTTGTTATGGGTACATTATCGGAGGGTGAAGATGGTAGGGAGCAGATTGTGTTGGAATTTAGTGAAGACTATGGAGAGTCATACTACACTTATGGCAAGGAATGCCCTGATTCCTATGTTGCACTTAAAGTCCATGATGATGAAATGAGACTTGCCCGTACCCGTGCACTTGCTGTCATTGATGAAGATAACAAATCGATCCACCAAGGACAACGTTCACTACTTATTTTCACCATAGGTATTGTTATTCCTTTCATTATTAACGGAGTGCTCCTTTGTGTAGATTATTGTTGAGATTTTCTCTATTCATTGAGCCGCGCTCTTGCTGTCATTGATGGAGGTGACAAATCGATTGGCCGAGGACGAGGACATCGTTCACTATTTCTTGTTGCCCTTTATGCACTTCAATTCATTATTAATCTCGGTTATCTTGTATGGGTTTGCATCCGGTTCTGTTAATTGTTACGTAGATGGATGTAACTTTAAAACTGTCTTCCTGTCACTTGTATTCATGCATAAGCACAATCATCTTCCGGTAAAAGGGCTGTATTCAACAACGGTGTTATTTGTTCAATGTCAATACTACTAGCTCCACTCCTCTTGAACTTATCATTGTACAGACTTAACAGAAATGTGAATACTTTGCCCTTTACAACTACTAGTAGTACAGCACTAACTAATACAAAGCTCCAGATAGCATGCCTTACATAATGATGAGTAGTCTTATCGTTCGTATTTCTGCTCTTTGTTACTACATTCATCCAAAACAACGATTCAAAGTCCAATAGTCCACACAACTCTTGTCCACAAAAGAGTATATCCGATGGTAAAGTACAATTGTAATCAAATACTAATGACTTGCCATTTATATGCCCATTATTATCAATAATGCTTCCATTTACGGCCGTTGCTTGAGCATTGTAACATTCCCTTGATGATGTATTATCCTTAACAATGAAAGTTTCATTTGATTCATTCTCGGCAATATGTATATCAGTATGATTCGTTAAGCTTCGATTGTACCGGCCTAATGCATCAATTGTATTCATCCAATATACTGATGGCATGGTACTGTCACTAATAGTAGATGATGTATACTTTTCATAACGCTGACGTGTCCATGATATATTGGCATTCAAGTCAAATGCTAATCCGTCTTGTCTATCTGTTGTATTGGCAAAGAAGTTATATTGACTTGTTGATACTCGTTTCAACCATATCTTATCGTCCTTGCTGTCATGATGATGATGATGATCAGTAGCACTACCTTGTGTTGATGTGGTCGTTGTAATCCGTTGTCCAGACTTGCCATATGATATGGAACGACCTTCATCCATGAATAGTACGGTAGAAGCGTAACAAAGGTATCAATCTCATATGTAATGTTCAGTGTCTGTTTTGTATTCCTTGATGAGGATGCTA
>Ga0214479_100367_pt1 | contig 27642 bp, 17 predicted proteins | sample M1_20Mar14CPVII9_5_FD_165054 | JGI IMG/M metagenome (GOLD analysis project Ga0214479, IMG submission 165054) | Marine eukaryotic communities from Monterey Bay, California, United States - M1_20Mar14CPVII9sort6BwellE14 | ecosystem: Environmental > Aquatic > Marine > Unclassified | place: USA...
CCATTGCAATTACTACTTTTAACCCATCTTGATGATATATAGAGCCGGATTACTGATGGATATAAGAGGAGGTAGTCACGGCAGCGAGTGTCAATCGAGTAAAGGGTGATAATCGAACTATCGAGGAACACACATCACTTATATTGTCGGCGGTAGATGACGATATTAACGGCCTATATGGAGGCTATAACGATACCAAAGTCAAGCCATGGGTTAATACTATCACTTGATGCAGTGGAGGCATGTGATGGGAGGGTGTATTAGTTGTATGGTGGAGGTAGGGCTCATTCTCATGGTTGATGATAGCAAAGTGATTTTTTTGCTTGTCAAAAAGTGACGAAGTTCAAGCTGAAGACGTGCAGTGAGATATAGAGACCCCTATATCATATGAAAGCTAGTTAAGAGACAAGTAATATGGTATGCTTGGATAGTTTGTACTAGTTCCTATGTAGTAAATATGGGCAATTCTAACTTTTGTCCCACTATTATGAGAATTTTGGCCTGTCCCACTACACCTGTAGTGCTCCTAGATACTTAGGAGGAAGAAAGAGGATACCTTTGTGCGAAAAGATACCGCCTCTGTTGAAAGCAAGGGACTTCCCCCTGACTGTGCTCACTCTCAACGCAGGCAAAGCAATCAGGTAACTTAGTTGGGTGTCAAAGCTATTAGCACGACAGTCAACACTAGAAAGCAGGTTATAAGATTATAAGAGTAGAAAGGCTATATCATCTCATTATATCGATAGCTTATTATTGCAACAACAAAAAAACACTGCTATAATATCATCTCATCATTAGATACAAAAAAGTAGCCTCTCTTATTTATTATTGCAATAGGATGGGAGCTACGATATCGTCAATTGTGTTCAGGTGCGTTATTGTTTTATTTTGTGAATACTTGTATTCAATAATGCCTCGGCGATATGAACACTAACCACTGTCGTATGTATTACAATCGTCTGTATGCTTATCATCATAATCTTTCAGGCCGCCGCGTCCAACACCCATCCCTCCAAGGAAAGTCCGCGTTAGTATTGTTTATCTGTAAATCCAACTTATTTGAACTTAGTTTGCCTTGTCTGACTGCCTTTGAAACCATATACATATACTAACAGAAGTTTCAATCGTCTCTCCTTCACATCGCAAATCGTTACAACGCGAATCTTTCAGCGAGTATTTCTATTTGGATGTGGATGTTCACTCACCATTATGCACAAATAAACGTCATACTCGTCAAGATGATGGTGGTTGCAATGGTGATAATGGAAGTTGCGGCTCGACAATGTGCTTGGATGCCGGAGAATCAGATTTGGCAAGTCTCGATAACAGCTTTTTATCCAATACCAAAAGTCCATTGCTGTCCACAGGATGCTACAATCGCACAGACAGCTGTAGTAGCAGCAACACTTTGATACCATCGGGTACTGTACCCAACATGAAGAATGGATTGATATATAAAGTACCTGCATTCTTCATTAGACGTCGTGGCGCAACACAAACAATCTTATTCTCCCATGGTAATGCAGAAGATCTTGGGATGATGTACAATCGAATGAGGGATCTAGCGATGGTATTAGGAGTGAACATTTTAGCTTATGATTATACTGGATATGGATTGTCTATACCAGGTCCGGCTCATGGAAATGGCATGACAATGGATGCTTCAGGAAGATCAAGTGGTAGTGCTGATAACAGTATTGAAGGCCCAAGCGAAAACATGTGCTATCGAAACATTGAAGCCGCATTTAGATATCTAACTGAGACTAGGAAGATTCCTCCACATCAGATTATATTATATGGAAGATCACTTGGCAGCGGACCAAGTTGTTATTTGGCTGCTAAGACAGCACTGAATGGCAACTCTGTAGGTGGGTTGATTCTCCACAGTCCATTCCTGTCAGTATACAAAGTAGTGGCAGATCTTAATGGTTTGGATTTGGGCGTAGCTGGTGATATATTCAACAATGAAAAACGAGCCAAGAATTTAAGATGTCCAACACTTATAATTCACGGAAAGGATGATGAAGTAGTGCCTTTCTTTCACGCTCAACGATTACTAGCGGCTATACCAAACGAGTTCCGAGCATCTCCGTACTATGTAGACAATATGGGACATAATCATATCGAGAGCAAATGCCGAGAAACATATGTCAAGACAGTTCTAAACTTTATTCAAATGAATGTTTGGAATAGCAATCGACAAGGGCAGACTGGACAGAGCTATGGCGTTGCGAATACAACATCAGTCCAAGAATATCGTGGGCCACTTCCTCTTCCTCCTCATGAACGCGCCTCTCCAAATGATACGAAAGAAAATGCTTCCTTTTATGTAAATCAAACCTGGATTAGACATGCAAAGGTTTTAATTTCAACAGCAATAGTAGATGCTGGTTGTTCTGTGAACACATCCTCTGAAAGAAGTCATGATAGTCGCTCGTCAGAGCGCAGTAGTGCTGGACAACGTAGTGCTTGTACTCCTGCTGGACGTACTTCGCCAGTTATGGATCGCTACAGTATGGTCTATAGCGATGCGAGAGATGATGAAGACGAAATGGCTCCTTGGAGGAGTAATCAGCAACAAGCTACAAGAAAAGAAACAAAGGTTTTGACCCCTAGACTTTTTGCCAGCCGAGTAGTATACAATAGAGCCCAATCATCTCCTGAGATTAACACTGTCAGTATTCTCAAGGCTAGACAATCACCGAGGAGAGGTAGGAAGAGTTTAGACTTGATGAATAATAGTCGTCAGGGGGGTCGTATTTGAAAAAAGAGTCACTAATAGCGAATTATTGTTAGATGTACAGATAGATATCTTTTGTAATGTAATTGGACATCACTAGCTCTTCCGAAACTCTAATCTAGTCAGCTATTGCATACTATACAAACAGGGCTTTTGTGAATATTTCGACACAACTCTTTAATTCATAAATTGGTACTATAACAAAGTATCCTCTAACACTTGATAGATGATAAGCTCTTGCACAGAAGTCCAATATCTCGTTTTCTTCTCCTTCTGTTCTGTAATTGGGCCACCTTTTCTATCCTCCGTATCTTTCTTTGGTCACGGTTTCTCTTCTTTATTGTCTTTCCAGTACAACATGTGTTGGTGGAGGTGTACTGTTTGGGTATGATATTGACTGCCGATCGAATTATTCTTCGTCTTTGTCTTTTTATTTTTGCCTTTGAAGTAGTTGCACATTTATTTTTGTGCTTCTTATCTGCGTAACTCATACTGATATCACCCCTGTTTCTTCTTTGTGATGTTTCACCCTGCCAACAATCTGGAAAATCTGGAAATCCTGGTACTCCGATCGTACACAATTTATTAGTATTCTTCTTCTTGTTGTTCTTATTTATTGTATCGTGCCGTTGAGTGCTCATAGATACATCACTCAACGAACTATTGTACAAAGCAGGGTGTAGCTTCCTCGGTAATGCACAATTACCATCTAGATTGGTAACGATTGATGCCCCCATAGAGAGTAGTTTTGTTGTCTCAACAAGATCATTGTCGATAGATGATGCATTCATTTTATATTAATTGTATCTGTTTATATGCAGATCTCAAAGAAATTTCTTCCCGATAACACCAGATGATAATATGAATAAAGTTAGTACTAAGATATGGTAAATAAACCTCAAAGCCTTTTGTTGTGCAGTGGTTGCAAGTTGCAATAAATGCGTTGAGAAAGGGAGAGTGAAATCCTAGGATACCGACATGGGGTATCCTAATCCTAATCCTCCCCGCCCGCCCTCCTCGTAGGGTAGATACAATTTAAGATAAAGTAATGAAGTGGAAATACATTAAGAGCTGGCAAGTATCATCATACCTATGGATAGTTGGTTATAGCACAACTATGTAATGAGGTCATATTATGAAAAGGAGTATCTACATACTTATGATCAAGTTCCGTGATCAAGTTAGCTTATATCAAAGAAATAGGCTACTCTTTGCATCCCTAAACATTACCATGCACAGGGAGATGTTACCATGCACAGAGTGTCATACTGTTATCTAGACTAATAAGTTTGCACTACAATGAGGAATCGTGTATGCTTTGTTCTAGTCTTACCACCATTGAAGAAGAGATAGATTAGAAAGCACATACTCTCGCGTTGAGATGATTTGACATCTGTGCATTTTCAAGACTAAGATGTTTTGACACCTTTCAGATGGCAATTGCTTTTTGCAAGTGCAAGCAAACTGCAATCATAATATCTCATTTGTTTTGTACGATACTTATATATAATGGATCAGGTTCAGTATCAAACCCCACAACAACATCGTCGTGAAATGAGGTCTCCTCCTCCGCCGCCACTTGGACGGAAAAGAACGACGATGAATCTCATGCCAAGTATTGAAACAGTACCAACATTCTTGCCATCGTCTAGCATCACCTCATTCCCAGATAAACAAAACTGCCACCGTACCACCGGAGATCAAATGGATAGACTGACCAAGACACCAATCACAGTTATGATATTGAAGCGGCGGTCTGCATTTGATAACGAGCATCCCAACACCTCAAGATCTTCACCCTTATTCGAGCATACACTTCTGATCTCTCTACCTCCACCACCATTGGTATCCATATCATATACACAAGTTAAAGATACAAGTTCTACATTGACACTAGCAATGAACCGACCAAGACATTGAACCTAACAGCTCGGAGTGCATAACCCTTTCTTCTACTCATATACATATTCTCACCCACTATACAATAGTATCCAATAAAATTAGAGTAAACAATCTTTTATGTAACCTTTTCCCATTGATATATACAACAACATTCAACTTTCTCGATTACCACTTTTATACAACACGGAAAGTATCACCCACTGATATTGTTCTTTTGCAATTCTCATTCTCATTATTATCATTCACAACAACAGCATACACTCCAAGATAGGGACCGTGTTGAGGGAAATGCTTTGTTAACAAGTTTGGTATATCAATAACTCCCAAGTTTGGTTGTTCTGGATCAACGCCAACACCAGCACAACGAACTGTACGAGATACTATTCGTAACCTAAGTGGAGTAGCTGTATCACTGTCACCACACTTTGATACAACTTCTATAGTTTTCCCAATCAAATCAAACTCCGCCCAAGGTTCAAGATTGTTTATAATCATGTTGGGACGAAGCTGAGTAGAACTCAGAGATACATCTTCTGATTCTCCATACACGGCGTCTGAAAATTGCTTGACTGTTTCCTCATTGATTATATGAACGGTTCTAGAATCACCTCCATTATTTTTCTCTCCGGTAGAAGTATTTCCAAATTGATGTGTATGTAAATTGGAATCACCGATTGACTTCTTTGATGCATCACTGGCAACTACACACATCACTTTCCTTCCACACAATTGTGTAAAGAACTGAGAAGTTTCTTCTCTTCCTAATGAACATGCTAAATCAACAGGACCTAGAAGAGGTGTAGACGATCGTCCAAGCTTTCTATTCCATACTGTCAAGAGTCGACGTTTAGCATCATTATCATCATTATTATTGTTTTCAACTGAATATGAAGTATCAAGGGTCGCAAGCAGTTCTGGAGCAGTGAAAGCGCATAGAAAATTCTCCTAATATAAGTAGGGAATCGGTGGGGATATGAAGTATGAGCACATATAAGAGTATGTATTGCAACAAGGTGCACTTATTTAGAGAACAAACCTTATAAACCCAACATGGATTCTCTTCATCAAACTCCTTCCTACTATCTTCATATAATAATGCATATCTTCTATCATCCTCAAAGGTACCTTCACCACTTTTTAACTCTATACTAGTAAGAGAATCACCTGCCAATCCTTTAACTCCATATCGATGTAAAGATGTTATTTTCATCTCTTGATAATTTTTGATGTTTGGTTGATATTCATACTTCATCTTATGCTTAGGCGCTATAGATAGAGAATGTGTGAAAGAGGGAATGTAGATGATAACAATAAATAAGGGTAGGAGATAACCAGTAGTCAGTGATGGCATTGCTCATTATTATCGGCCGGCCACCACTCATAGCAAGTTCTAAGTTTTGTTGGGAGTCTTTTATAACTAAATGGGAAATCTGGATTTACCTAGGATGATCTTATTAGGTGTTGTTAGATTATAGGTGTATAATATAGATGATAGAGGTTCAGATAGATGGTAAGAAGCCTGCAGCTGCCGCGTAACAATATAGATCCATACTATCAGTTTATGTAAAAATATTTCTATTATAAATAAAAGTTATAACAATTGTACTGATAATAAAGTGAGCACACATCTTGTGCACAAAAGGTGTAGGCTGGTTTAGTGAGATATATTGGTAATAGTATAGAAGATCAAAGAAATATATTAGTGAGATATATTGGTAATAGTATAGAAGATCAAAGAAATATATAGAAGATAAAGATGGATCATCACTCTGAAGACAACCGTCACCTATCGGCCCTGCATATTGACAATCAAAGTGAGGGCGAAGATGGTCTTTCCTTTATGGACTCTTCTACTTCGTCATCTAATGATCTGAATAATGATACCAACAAAACATCAACATATCCACAACATTTGCAACCTCTTCACTCCTCACAGCAGCAACAACAATCAACTCATCAATCTGCAAATACTACTAAATCAACTAACCTACCTCTATTAACAACATGCTATATGTCAGCCTTAACAACTGGTGCGACAACATATGCATTTAGTTTCTACAGCGTTGCATTAAAAGCCTCCTTACATCTATCTCAAAATCAACTAGACACCTTATCTTCTGCAACGTTCTGTGCAGGTATAATGAGTTGGATACCAGGTATGATTGTTGATCACTACGGAGCAAAATTTGCAATGGCCCTTGGAGGTATTAGCAATACAATCATGTTGACATTATATTGGATAATTGCAACTGAACAAATTAAGTTGCCAAATATTCATTTACTTGTCTTAACACTGAGTTTATTTGGTGTTGTGATATTCATGGGGTGTGCATTAGTTACTGGAAGTGTTTTTAAGATCATTGTGGAAAGCTGCGGTTCAGGCACGAAGGGCAAAGCTGTTGGATGTGTAAGTATGTGTCTGTGTAGGAAGTGCATTCTTCTTTACTTTACACCTAGTTTATAAGATCTTACCACTCTCATTGCTCTTCTAATATAGGCCAAAGGATATGTTGGGATTGGAAGTGGTGTTTATGTTTGTATCTTTAGTGCATTGTTTGGGATATCATCAGGAGGAGCAACACCGCCAGAAAGGAGAATACTATCATTCATTACTGAAGCGATCAATCTACCCTCTATAGATTATGTATTCTCAATGATGAAAACAACAGATACACAACAAAGTCCAGATCTAACATCTCTTAACTTCCTTTTAATGGCGGCTGTTCTTTCATTCCTAGCTGCGGTACTACCAGCCTTATTACTTCTTCCTAAACAGACATTAGCAAAAGATGAATATACAAGCAAAAGAGACGGAACACGAAGCATACATTTTAGAGTAGTATATGCAGGCCTAATGTTGCTAGGATTATGGGTTGTTGGTATGAGTATAGTAGAATTATATGAAGAGGAATCAAACAATAATACAAATAGCACTTCAACTACCATTGAACCTTCCATAATAAACAAGACGCTATTTGATGATTCAATAATAACAGAGTACAGTACAACTCGAAGATTATCCTCGTCTTCACCACAAACACATTGGGGTAGTGTATTCTTTCTCTTAACACTTTGGTGGGGACCTGCTTTAAGCTTACTGGTTATACCTGCCAAAGAAGACAATAATGTTGAAGATTCTGCATTCAGCTACGATGATAACGATAATGATATCTCAAGTAATGATATAGACGAAGAGGGTGAAGGGTTCTTGCAAGACGGTGAGAGTAGAACTACCAAACATGGTGACGATATGATAACAAGTGATGCTTCTGCTGGACGAAATTGTACTCTTATTCAAATGTTAAAGACATGTCAAGCATGGCTTATGGCCTGGACATGTGTGATAATAGTAGGAGGTGGTACTGTAATGACCAACAACATAGGTTTGTATTGTTTTGTCGTGTGTTATAGTGTGTTGAATATGAAGTCTTGGCGACTTGGCTATTCATCTGACCTTTATTTGCCTTATTTGATTGCCGTTGTAACTGTAATGACAAACAACATAGGACAAATGACCGAGAGCTTGTCGTTTGATACAGCAGCCACATCATCATCTCTTGCTTTATTCTCAGCTGCTCAAGGTGCATCAAGAGTATGCACAGGGATCGCAAGTGAATTGGCTTTAAAATGGGAAATTCCCTGGTGCTTTGCTTGTATATTAAGAACGACCAAAGGTGTAGGTCGGCCTTTCTTTTTGGTGTTAGCCTCATTGGTTAGTGCTTTGTCACACTTTGTACTTGCTATTTCTACATCAGAAGCTGCCTTCACACGTAAGTCACAACCACTAACTATATGATGAATATCGTTTTAGTCGTTGGCTAATCCATTTCCAATTCCTTGCTCAACATCTCAAGTCGGAGTAACCTTAAGTGGTGTGGCTTTCGGAATGGTTTGGCCGATGATGGTGTTAATAACGGGGGAAGTTTTCGGTACTAGGCACGTTGGAGCAAACTACATGTTCTTTGACGGATTCAGCTCGGCGGCTGGAACTCTGTTACTATCAAAATTCGTCGCTCAAGAAGTCTATGATGAACACATTACTGAACATCATGGTGATGCTACTGGGATGGAAAGTTCTTTCCAATGTATTGGTCGTGCATGCTTTGCAATGTCCCATATGATAGTATCTCTGCTATCATTGACGTGTATAGTATCGAGTCTATTTCTAGTCAGTATTGGAAAGGATGCTAGGCCAGCCATTCAATAGTACCTGAAAAGAAAAAGTGATATTGGCTTATTGATATAGTAAGGTTGAATTAGTGATAATGAGCATTGAGGTATGACAGAGTCAATTACAAAACCAAACTATTGATTGAATTAGTAAGATTAGAAGTGTAAACTCTAGTGGAGTAGTGATTGGTAATTAATTGGTAATTATAATACAAAACAATGTGAAAACCAGCTAACAGTGTGAAATCATGTGTAGAATAAAGTTTCTACAAACGTTCACACATAATATCATCAAACTTCCAAACAGTATGCTAAAATACATAAGTTTGACAAGGTAAACTGATTAATAATCATTCATAATCAATCATTCTTCGGCTCCTTACCAAGGAAGGCTTTAGTCCAAACATTAGTCTTCCTCTCGTTGGAACCTCCACCATTGGCAGTAGTACAGTCGTTCTCTTTCTTCTTTCGTTTGGTAGGTTGAGCTGATGACTCTGAACCAAAGAAACTGTACATCCCTGCCTTGCTTTGTTTGGATGATTGAGTTGTTGATGATTGAGAGTTTGACGATTGAGAGTTTGACGATTGAGAGTTGCCACCAAAGAAACTGTACATCCCTGCCTTGCTTTGTTTGGATGATTGAGTTGTTGATGATTGAGAGTTTGACGATTGAGAGTTGCCACCAAAGAAAGGTTCAGCGGCAGAAGACTGAGCAGTAGTCTGGGATGACCGCTTTCGTACTTGCTGAGACTTTGTTACTAGTCGTGATCTACTAGTATCATTGTTCAGTGTTAGAGGTGTTTCATCATTACTCTTGAGATTGGATGCAGCAGCGGCGGCATACCCAATACTAGTTGATGAATAGCTGTAATCACCCGTGTCATCCATCATTGAGCCCTCAAGGTCTATCTCCATTTCATCCTCGTTCGTGGATGAAATCTTGGATGAAGTCTTGAGCTCCTCCAACGATGAGTATTTTACATCACGGTCAGTAGTAGCTTCTTCATTATGTTTCTTAATGGCAATGTCAGCAAGGGCTTTTGTCAGTATATCGATTACGGGAATTTGAGTTACTGACTTTACCATTTGCATAGAGAATTCAGCTTGGTTGGTAATAGATGGCAACGCAGATAAATTCTCAATCGGTTTATCTGAAATCTCCAATCGCTTTCCAGCATCAAATCGCTTGGCTGTGGTGTTACTCAATCGTTTTAATGACGCTTGGAATGACTGCAATTGATTAGTCACGGCCTTCTTTTGGTCTTCATCCACTATGTTGTATGAAGTTAGGATATTGGAGATAGTTTCATTGCTAAGATCCTCAAGATTCTCAACGAGCTCACTTCTTCGTATTGCAAGTTCCATTAAACGCCAGTGATCCTTGTTGACTATACTCTGTGGATCAAATCCCATTTGATAGGCAAGAACCAACGAGATATGATTGCTCTTGAGAGTTGACAAGACTACTCGTCCCTCAACACTGTTCGTCAATAGTCTAGTGAATGTGGAGGCAGCCAGTGTATCCATCTTACTGTCATCTCGAGCACCAAGTGCTAACAACTTTACCAGACCGTGCTTCAGAGAGTACGTTCTCTTAACCTGCTCCATATGCACTGCAATTGCAGACAAGTCATTGGTTGTAGCACTGTTATCATCACTTGATAGAAGTGCAGCGATGACGTGCAGTGTCTGCTTAGTAGGAAGAATCTTCGTGGTAGGTCCAATCGTTTCAACAAAACTAGATGTATCGACATCATCTAACAAACTGGAGGAATGTGTTCCTCCTGGTGAACGTCTGGTTGCAATTGCATTCTGTAACTCAAGTAGTTGTGGTGAAAACAAGTCAGAGTACTCGTCACTGTTGACAGACGTATTGAATCGTTTTGCTGCTTCCTCTTCTGTCAAGGTACCGGCAGTAACCTCCTTGCAACATTCAATCAGTACATTCCTCAAAGGTTCAATGGCTTTATCACTTGGGAGATCGTCTCCAAACTTTGTCGATTCGTCGAGTGAAATGAGAAGTGAATTGGGGAAGTGCTCACTCAATTCACATACATACTCGGCAACATCTTCTTGCATCTCTTCGCCTTCTTCATCTCGTGTGAGAGTATGGGTCACATTACGATGTGAAGCAACTTTTGATAGGGAATATCTGGATTTACTGTTTTGAAACACGAACTCCTTAATCTTTACTGCATCTGATAGTAATCCTTCACGCTCAAATGCAATGTGAACATTGGGATGAAGTCGCTTCGCTACCTCGCTGAATCGTTTAAAGAACTTTGCGTCGTTTGGAAATCGTTGTCCATCCCTAAAGATAATTAGAACCGGGTTGTTTTGTAAGTTGGGACTTGCTATGGCACGTAGACATTGAGCTATTGCTGTACAATCACCCTTTTTGTGGCGCGATTTCTGCATGTCATTTAGTATAGCAGGGTATAAACTTAGTTCAATGTCTGTCAGCATTTCATCAATAAAATCCACCCCCATAATCACGTTAATGAGCTGACTTATACCATCATTGGTGTAGTAGATCGCGTATACATCTGGAGAAATGCGAAGAAGGACAATTGCTACTATACTCCCGACGGCAGGGATCCACCCTGTTGCCAATGCTGCACTCCCGACCAAAAGCATATGCGGAACTGCATCACATACGCTGAAGCAAGACAGCAACAGCAGTATTGTTAACCAATGATAGATCATGTTAATGAGTTATAATGTAGATAGAGTGTTCGTTACGAGGTAGAAAGTAAAATCGTTGTTTCTCCAAAATGAAAATAATTTATTCACTTCCTTACTCCAAAACAAAACAACAAAGGTTTCTAGAGACCTTGTGCTAGTATTATATATAGACAACATGCCAAGAAGAGTAAAAGGAGGAGTAAAAGAAACCAATGCAGACGGAGTTATATATACAGATTCTGCATATAGCAATAGTGCTGAAAAACGTGCTCATTATGTCAACCATCACATGAAAGGAAAACAGCCTAGTCAACTTGCTGATGATCGAGAAACTGCTGAACGACTTGGATTGACAGAGCCCGGTTGGTTTGTTCATGCATGGAGTGACACTAGAGGTATTATATCCTATGCTATATTGGGTCCTGATAATGCAGTCTATACCAATAAAACAAAAGCAATATCTGCACACAATCGTGCCGCAGAAATTTATTTACAGTGTCAAAGAAAAGTTAGTGGTAATAGGATTTGCGGTGCAATTAAAAAGGCATACGACAATTCAATGCCTAGTTGTGATACATGTGGCGGAGGACAGGCACGGGTAACGACAAAAAAAGCATGGAAGATAGTTTCCAAGGAATCAATAACCGATACAAGTTCAGTCACTGTAAGTGCACATCATTTGTTTTTTATTATATGTGTTGTATCCTCATTTCTCAATATAACACATCACCTATAGGAATTCGGTCACGTAAGTGCAAGTGAACGTGCTTTAGCACTGAATGAAAGTGATAATTTGAAGTATGAGCAGTATTTATCTGAGAATAAAGAAGACATTGACACTACAATCTTCGCTGGTTCAATAACATTCTACAAATGCACATTTCTCATTGAAACAATAGAGAAAGAAAACAAACCAGAGAAAGTCAGGAAGAATGCATTGAAACATGCACGTGATACTTTGAAAAATGTTGAAGGAGAGCTACTGAATGGCGCCCTTGAATCTTGTGCATTACGTGATCCCAGTCGACGTGCAGTGATTGATTCTCTTCTCACATATACAAAAACAAACGAACTACCAGAAGAACATAGGGACGAGAGAGTAAATAACTGTTTGAAGAAACTAAAAGAATATGCCAGCAATGAATATCGAACTAGTGAGTGGAAACGGAAGTTAAATACTGCATACGCTAACAAAGCATTTGAATTGGTTAATAATATGCTAGGAAGCAGCAACGATGTCAATGATATGAAATTGGTAGCAACGTTTAGAATGATCAAGAAAAAGACATTTGAAAAGGATCCAAACTCGTCGGAGAGAGATAGGACTGCAATTGAAGGCAAACGTGTAGCTGATCGTGTTGAAAAGGCTGCTGACACAACGTGCAAAAGCGTATACCTTGCTGAAGCGGAGGATAGTAAAGAAATGAAGGACATCATGGCAGCCATGCTTGACGGTCTTAGCGATAAAGAAGAGGATGCCGAAGATAAGTATGATGAAATTGCAGAGAAGGTTAAATCATCATTGTGCTTGAAGAATGAAGATGACTGAGTTACAACAAGACACTGCGTACTTGTAGTCTTTACTTCAACCAGAGATGTATATGCTCAACGAATATAGTATTTACACCTTTCAATTTACTTCTATTAATTACAAATCTATCTTCCTCTATTTCTATTCTATATCTTAGTCTTCAAATGCTCGCTGGAAGATAGGTGTTACACAGTTTATATGAGAATTCAGAGAGATGATGTTATTCTGTTAGTATAGTGGCTTGTAAAGACTACCAAAGGCAAACAAAGTTCAAATGAAGTAGTCAAATCACCAAGACATCAGAATACACGAATTCACTTACACCTTTGCAGTAGCTCCCCACCTGTTGTATGTTTCTATTGCATTAGAGTGGCGAATCTTTGCCTCATGTATCCTACCTGTCTCTCGAAAGAAGTGAGCGGCCAAATCATTTGCTAAAGCCTCTTCATGGACAAATCGATGTTCCTTGGCACTACATATTGCTTTATCATACAATGTCTCGGCTTGCTCATACTCGCCGGTTGAAAAAGCTGCCTCGGCTTTCAGAAGCAATACTTTATTCTCATAATTCCACTCACTGTGTTTGGCTAGAGGTTCCAATTCTTGTATAACTTGTTTCCCCCTTTCCACCCATGTCTTATCATTCTCCTTGCGACCTAGCCAGAAAGAGACCAGGCCTATATCGTCGTGAATAAGAGTACAGTGCCAAGAAGTTAGATGCGATATCAAGGATGCAAGTCCAACTACACAAAACAAACATATCTTACCCTCGTAAAAGGTTTGTACTGATGCTGCAAAATAAATGGTGGTAATTGATTTCTTGACCTTGAGATACTCCTCGTACGATGTCTTCATATAATCATAATTACGAAATATAAAGGCGGTGTACATCATATTGAAATAGTACGGCCTAGCCTGAAAAGGATTGTCTATTCGGTGCTCTTCTTCAATCTTTTCTGTGCCACTGGAAGGACTTACATTAGTAATCCCGAGCATACGAGATAGAGATCCATACAACGGTAGCAATTGTACCAGTATCACTACACTGTGCTGCTTTGCAAGTCTACATGTGCGATCCATTTGCATTTTGACAATCGTCAAATCTTTGCCCGACCAAAACGAACATGAATCAAAAAGAAGATTGTTGAGCATTGCATAGGCAGAGCTACCACTTGCCATCCCTGCCTTCTCACCATCAATATGATACTCAATGGCCGACTGGACCGGCTCTTTCAACAATTGCCACGCAATCAAGAAAAGAGAGTGGAGGAGTTAGTAAAGTCTATCTGTGTAAAAGGATGGCCATCATGGCCTTAGTCAACAATATACTTCTGCTTACCTACAAACGCCAACAACTGACCAAAGTATCCAAGAAATTCTCCTTTGACTTGAATATTACTTGGATTACTATCCAAGAGAGCTTTCGCAACACGTGCATAACGGTAACCTTCACGTATGTCACCTTGAGTGGCAAGAAAAGAAGCATATTGCACAAAAGCCAATGGTGATATACTACTCATTCCAAACTTGAGAGATATTTGAACCATTTTCTTAATAGCTAATGGTGTCTCCTGGGGATTTTTAGACATAACTTGCGATTCGGTAAGCTTAGCTAGAAACTTCATGGCAAACATCTTCTTCCTGTCTGACTCTGGAATAAGTTTGTAATTGATCAGATCCTCATCGGATAAAGGGTCAAGCATCTTTCTTGTCTCAAGAAAGGATTGAGTTATATCCTCAGAGGTAGGTGCTTGTGGAATCTCTTCTCCAAGGGATGATAGAACGTCTTTGCTACAGCTGATGGCTGTGGAGAAGTCAGATTTGATGATAAACAATCTAATGTTGACTTCGAATATAACTAGCTTATCGTCAATGCACTTTGCATTGCATATGATTTGCTCAGCTAAAATCTGTAGTTGGTCATATTCTTGAATAGCTATGGCACACAGTCTGTAGTATAAATCAGTAGTAAGATAGAAGAAGTGTCAGAACAATCTGACCATAAGATGTGCACATAATCTATCATACATCATATTGTACTCACGCAGCTCCGTTAAACAATTGTAAGCTCAAGTTGTAATGCTCTTCCCAGTGTTTCGCCTTCAGAAAGGTAATCCCATGATCAAAGAAACGGTATGCACAGTAAAAGTCACTCATAGATTTGGCTTTCATGCCAGCTGCACAATTATACCTTGCAACCTCCAAGCGTTCTTCGTCACTCGCCGCTGCCTTTGGACCACCTAGATTAATTTGACCAACACCAAGCATGAATAAACCTTCATCCTTCTTCCTTTTAGCAATTGAGCAAAGTGTCAGTCCATAGGAGAAATGATGAAGACAGCGCTCATGGGCTTTGAGTAAATTGTAAGCAGCTTCTTGCACACGAGAGTCAACAAACTGGTATCCTTGGTTCTTCTTAATTAAGAACCCTTCTTCTGCGGCATAATCAAGAGGAGTTGAAAGAGATATATTACCTTCCTTCTCGAGATCTATCATATTTTCCTCAGAAAGTGAACCCAAGCATGCTAAGCTACTTATTGCACTCTGCGTGGACTCTGGTAAGCGAATTAAAAGTGCTTGCATGAACTGGACGACCCCATCTGGTAATTGACGCTCTTGGATCTTCTCTTCATCCCACACCCATCGGTATTTACTCAGGCTGGGGCGTAATAAGCCCTCCTTGCTCAACTCAATAATAAGTTGCCGGATAAAGAATGGGCCGCCTTTAGTCTTGTGGTATATAATTTCAGTCAGCGGACGAGTAAGGCGAGGTAAAAGCTGGAGCTGCTTCGACAGCATTATGTTGACAGTTTCCTTTGAAAAGGGGTTCAATTCAATCTCTGTCGACTCAATACCAAAAGATTTTATACTCCGGAACATCTCCATAACGAAATATGGATACCCCTGGTTATCAATGTCCATTTCATAAGCAAAGCATCCAAGGAAGAAGAATTGACTTCCCGAGTCATTTGGGCTTGACTGAAACACAAGTAGCATCTCCTTGATGAGAGATATAGAGAACGTATCCGCCCATTGCAAATTGTCGATAAAGAGGACTAATGGTGCTTGATGGGATTGAGTGATAACTGTCGTGAACTGACTGATATGGTATTGCAGTCTATTCTGTTCATCAAATATACAGTCTTTATTCTCACTGGTATCATCAGGTTGTTGCCCAATAATCTTGGTTAGATCTGGGATAAAATCGCTCAACGAGTAAACTTCCTTCCCAAGAGCCTGCTTCAGTGCACTTGATACCTTCTCTGTCAAAATAGGGTCAGTTGATAGCCATTGACAGTACTCATTAAAAGCCATTGCGATGGGCGATAAGAAGGGCAGTGATTGATGTCTACGTTCAAACTTGCCACATAATAATATGCAACCTTTCCTTCCACTGGATTCATCCCTAACCTTTGCATATTTTAATACCTTTAATGCAAGATGCGACTTCCCAACACCAGAAACACCACATAGAATAGCAGCTTCGCATTTATCGGATATTGATCGATTATACATTTGCTTGAGCTTGGAAAACTCTTCATCCCGTCCATAGAATGTAGCTGTACTATCATCCATTTGAAGACCGAACTTGGTCGCACGATCTAAATCTATATCTCGTAGATATATTATTGGACTCTCCATCATGCATTTCAAATCAACCTTGACATCTGTTAGGCAACTGTATGTATCATCCGCGGTAAAATCTCCCGAACAGCAATCAATCATGTTGCCGATCAAGTTACAAAGAGATACTGGCAAATGCATTGATTTGAGAATCTCAACCGATTCAGATGCCTTGGATGTAGATGATGTAGGCTTCTTCCTACTATGATTGGGGTCATCGGGTTCACTTTCACCAGTAAGGTCAGCATTCAGCCCTCCACCAAAGAGATCATCATCATCACCCAGGCTTTGAATGATATTCAGGGCTGTCATGCCCCGCCCGTCTTCGTGGTCATTATTAATAGCTAGAGAATCATCTTCTAAAAGGACCATCCCCCCGGAGAATAATTCAAAGAATACAAGCCCCAAGTGATATATCATCTTAATTTCATTTCTTGGTGAGGTATTATTATTAATTTGTTCCCCCATCCGAATAGTTGCATGTGATATGTTCAAATAATCAATTGATGTATTACTCAACTTTGGAACACCCACTTGATTAACTTGTTCGTCTTGTTGTCCATTCATACTAAAATGAGGAGGTAAAGTTGATGCTGTTAGGGTGGATATGGAAGATATTTTACGGTCCTCTCCAAATGATTGTTCGTCTTGTTCTTCTACCGGATGAAACCTCCCCAGTATGCCCTCCGAGAATGAATCTTCACGTGATCTGCCAGATTCGGGGAGTGGATGGAATATACCTATTTCTTCTTCTCCTTCTTCGGGTGTCTTTAAATTACCCATACCATCAGCACCCCTAATACTACAATCTCCAAAGTGCACGGTAATTAAATCAGACCATTGCAAATCTCCTGACACATCATATCTTCTTTTACCATCTTCTCCACATTCTAAATTAGTATTATCAACCTGGCATAATTGATCAGCTAGTGAGTGTGCAATCGTAAGTGCACATGTTAAATATTCATCAGATGTAATAATTGTTTCCTTGTTATTGCAATGTACTTTTTCCTCTAGTCCAGTTGTATTATTATTATGATCATTATAACCAAGAGTCTTTAATGTCGAAACAATCCATGTTTTCATATCCATCATCGTCATATTGAATAGGTATTATTATTTAGTAGTCTCTATACCATCTCTCTTTACTAGATGAGAGGTGGGTCAAAGTTAGAGATGTCAGATGTCGATCAGTGATTGTTGGAGACCCTCTTCACGATATTAATGTATGTATATGTATTATTATTCACCACCTCTGTTATCAAACTAAGAGATGCTCTATTTATTTATAACCATCCATTTATAATTACACGTCCCGTCAAACTTTACTACCGAGTTGCCCCACAAGAAGTGATGCTGTGTATGAGTTGAGGAATCGCAAAATATGTCTCTTAAAACTTCAAGGGGAAGCAACAATTAATCTGGATGAAAGGATAGTTAGAGAGAATAATAGTAGATTGGATGGCTTGATTATCATCCAGATCTACTAATCTATGTAGTAGGCATGATAGTAGAAGAAGAGTGAGCTATGAGCTGTGTATTAGGCTAGGATAATGATATCACGGCTTTGATACTGCTTGATCACTTAATTTAATCTTAATTTAATCATTTTAAGTTGTTTGAACTAAACACTAATCCCCCTAACATATGCAATTCTAAGCTCCATTCGTTTTATACATTCAACTGCCTCGGATACTTCATCACCCCGTCGGTGTTCAATCTGTGATTGTAGCGACTCACCATTCAATTGACAAAGCTGAGCAACATATCCCAAAAGAGGATGGGGATGACCAGCAACACCCAATGCCGTAAACACATTGATAATGTAGTTCAAATCTGTTGCTAGATGCTCTGAGCCTGTCTTTGAAAGACGAGGGATTCCTGTGATGATGATATGTAGTGATTCAGAAAGTTGATGGTCATCATAATACATAAAAGAGCAACAATAAACAACAACTTACGCATAGTTCGTTCCAAAAGTCTACCGGTGACTGCTAATCCAACCACATCCAGCCACTGATTGCAAAAGGCAGCACTTGCTTTGGCATCTGCATCTTCTTCATCTTTCTCATCATCTGCATGATCATCTAAATCATTTTCCAAGGCCTCAGAATCGGCAGCTTCATCACTCATGAAATATTTTGATAAGTCCTTGCCCTTCATTAGCATCTCCAATTGAGACTTCTCATCACCTACAAAGGAACATCCTGCAGCTGCCACAAACTCCTTCCATGGTTGAACTGCTACCTCCATTACATCTGACATGACTTCGTTGGCAAGACCTAATGCCTCAGAATCAGATGCGAATGGTTCTAATGCTTGTACCAAGGCCAACATATGTTCACCAACATGTGTAATAAATGCTTGAGGTAGGATACCATACGACTCCTCATCCCCATCACTTCCACCACCTTCCTTCTTCCAAACCGGCAATGCAGAGATGCCACGCAAATGTCGTTCAGGGATGGCAGAACATACCTCAAACACAAGCGACAAGCAACTTCGAGCAAGACGAGAGGCCGAGTCGAGTGCCTTGGGGAATAGAGATGGCTGTCCAGCAAGTCGTTGCAACTCGACCACCGACTCCGGACATTTAACACCAGTGCCATCATCAATGTATTTCGGAGAAGGATCACATGCTTGCCTTGCTAACATGACACGAATTTGAACAGGCGAAAGCTCGTCGGGAATGTTCGCGTCATCACTACTTAATACAGTATCAACCATTGTCTTTGACAATATCCTAAGACGATCCTTCACGGACAACTCGAATGATTGTAGATTACGCTTGAACAATCCGGCAATGCGTAATATCTCCAAGGCGCAATTGACATGCTGTTCGTCAAACTCTGGACCACTACTATTTGATGCATTGGTGGAGAGCGTGCCCATGGCAATAGCAAGCTCGGCGGCATGATTCGATATGAGTTTATCAATGGCGGTGAGTGTGGCAGGGGCATTGTATCCAGAATTGAGAAGTTCAAAACGATTGAATGCAGATTCTGCCAATGGAAACATGAAAGGAGCTAAATCCCCAAGTCTCTCAGCGGCATCCTCAAACTTCACCACACTTCGTACATCCTTGGCAACCATAGATGCCGCTTCGCCCATGGGATCACGTTCTGCCATAGCCAAGGCTTGTTGATATGGCAAGAATGGAGAGGCAATGAGTAGGAATGCTGACCGGATAGATTGAATTGGACTTTCGGGAGTGGTGGGATCTTCATCATCAGTTTTTGTTATAGGGTTTGACTTGGCATCTTCCTGAGTTGTTCCATTCCAAGCCTCCATTTGATCATATGCCAAGGAAAGGAACTGTATGGTTGATTCGTAAGCTGATGCAATTGCTTCTGGTCCTCCTGTACCATCGGCCGTGTTCATATTAAGAGACAATCCCTTACTACCAGGTGGAGGACAAATTTTACCAAGCCGTTTTTCAAAGGAGGTAACAATAGGCTTGAAGCATTCAATTAATACTCTTGCGACAATTGATGGTGCAAGCTCAGGACCGAATACCATCTTTGCTTGAGTACGCTCCTTTGATAGTAATTCCAACACGGCCTCATAAAATGTTGGTAGAAACTCCATGAACTGTTTAGCCGTTGTCTGATGTGTTGTAGCAGAGTCTGTGAGTTCATTATCTTCACCAAAGTCAAAGTCTTCCACTTCTTCATCACCTCCTTCTTCAACATTGTCATCCTTTTCTTCCTCCTTATTCTGTTCTTTCTTGACTTTCAAATTATCGCCCGAGGATGTACCACCACCAAAACTAAACCATAATGCATGAATCTCCAGCGGCCTAATCTTAACATACTCTTCTCTCATAACCTCCATCTTACCCAAACTTCCATACATTCCTACACATTGCTGCAGTGGTCCTAACCTTGTATCCATCTTCTTCAGTGCATGTAACAATTGTGGTTTTAATAGTACCTCCAATTGAGTTCGTAACTTTTTCAAAGTCGCCTCTCTATCGTCCCTGCCTTCTGGCAAGCCTTGTAATGCCCTTTCACCCTTTTCTAATTGTGATAAAGCCGCCACTGCCTCTACCAAGTTGGGTGGAGTTGTTGATAATAACATGGGTATTGAATTAATCGTTTCATCCCAACTAGATGCTGCTGATAAGATTGCCCTTGCAGTTGTTAAATGTGTACGTAAATTGAGTAGAGAATGTAAGGTTGTTAATGGATTGACATTGTCAACATCCGTTTGTTGTTCAGAGCTTATTAAACCTCCTGAAATATCTGCACCATTAGCATCACCCTTTTTATTAACACTACTGCTAATACTAGTATTATTGCCATCCATACCCTCTAATAATCCACGAACATCTAATTCCATACCTTCCAGTCCAACTTGTAATCTTCCAACATCACCTGCACATCGGGGTACAATCGCTTGCAGCTCGGCTCCAATACGACCAATCTCATCATGACAAGATTGTGTACGCATTTGTAATTGCAATGCCAATGATGCCATGCGTTGTTCTAATTGTTGTTCATACTCCTCGGGGCTGATACTTGATTGTTGTTGTTCATTCTCATCTTTAAGTGCTAGGTTGAGATACTTTGAGACACTAAATGTTGGTGATGTTAATAGTGAAGATAATCGTTCTTCTATTTCAGGATCAATACTACTACTAATGGCTGATGCACTAAGATTGCTTGTAGTCCTTTGAGGCGATAGAGATGTCATAATAATAATATTTTGTGCACAACTTGTGTACTTTTTTTATGTGCTTGATACTGCCTGTAGTAGAAACTTATTGTGTGCCTATCTTGTGCACACAATCTACTACAACAATATAAACACTATATCAATAAAGGAAAGGTCAACACTATCGATATATCTTTTGATCTCAGCCCTCAGCACTGCCGCTTTTATTTACTGTAGTTGTGATTTCATACTGAATCTAATTGGGAGTCTTTGTGTTAAGTGGAAAAGAAAAAAATGATACTCTCTCAACTATTCTGTGTAGTTGCCGACGAGCAACTCTCTTAACAGAGCAAAGCGCCATTGGATTATTCAAGTATGAAGTTATATAGTTTGGTATTTATACAGGCATATATTGGTAGTGGATCAGCCTTCACACTACCAATTAGCGGCCACCGATCTCATATCTCGAAAGTTACATCAACATCCATCAACTTTTTAGACGACGATTCTCCAAATTTTCTGCCAGTAACTGATCCTCCGCCACCACAACAACAACGTCCTATACGGAGATCATTCCTACATCAGCTTGATAGGTTTCTTACTGACTTGTCCTATTACACCTCAGGGTTGCATCACCTACGGAATCATACATTCTTGACAGGGTAAGTTGCTATAATATTATTTTGCAATGCATATTGGTACAATATTCTCTCTAATAAGAATGTTATGTATTGCACCCTGTCTTTCTTTTGTAAATCATATGTATACCGTACAGAAACTATGCACCCGTGAAGAAGGAGCATGTTGCAATGCCGGTGGAAGTGGTAGAAGGAGCAATCCCCAAAGAATTATACGGTGCATTCCTTCGAAACGGACCAAATCCTTGCTTTGAAAAGGCAGTAAAAAGATATCATTGGTTTGATGGTCATGCAATGCTGGTATGTATTTTACATATTATGCACTTTTACTGATATACTATATACTATTTCACTTACTAAACCTCCATATATACCTCTCTACATCATTATCAACATTAGCATACACTCATGTTCAAGGATGGAGAGGCAAGGTATACTAATCAGTTCGTTCCATCTCCTCGGTTATCAATTGAGAGAGAATTGGGTGAGCAGTTCTTCCCACAACTCGGAGAGTACAAAGGTTGGTTAGGTCTTTTGAAAATCATGTTCCATTCTCATTTAGTCAAAGAGAAGATTGATGATAATAAAATGGTAAGTAGTAGTAGGTACCAACATATGATGCATAAGCAACTCTCTTTTGCTCACTTGACATGTCTCACACACTCAAATTATCTAATACTATCAGGTGGCACCCCCGAACACAAACATTATGATGTACAACAAAAAGCTCTACTGTCTTCATGAAGCAAATTTGCCAATGGAAGTTAGAATGCATCCAGATGGGCGTCTAGAGTATGTTGGGTACGAAACGTTCAATGGTGTTTTGGACTATCCAGTCTCTGCTCACCCAGTCCAAGATGGAAACGACTTGCTATTTCATGCATATAGTGTAGACGAAGAGCTAATCAAAGAGCATGGAACGATGAAAGTAGGTCGATACAATGCCGAGACAGAATCAGTTGATACATATCTTGTCCCTACTCCTGGCAAGAGCCACGTGTCATTTGCGCATTCTCTCATTTATACAAATGAGTACATTATTGTTTGGGATTGCTCAGTTCATTTCAGTACGGATGCTCTTTTTGAAGGTGGGAGCTTCTTCAAGAACAATCAAGATCATACTTTGAAATTTGGACTAATGCCAAAGAATGCAACGAGCCGAGATGAAGTCATTTGGATCGACTCAGGTCAGACAGGTGCAATCGTACACCCATTGCAAGCGTGGGAGGAGACCGAGGAGCTTGAGAACGGAGAGCATCGTACTCTTATCAAGCTTTGGGCACCCTTTTGTGAAGATCTCGAGCTTGACCTCAAACAGTCGAATACCTTTCATATGATGGAGTTCAGTATCGATGCGAGTCACAAGACAGTATCACAGCAAGTCATTGATGATGGTATCTCATCGGAATTTGCAGTAATGCCACCTAAGCCATCACACTCGTCACCCAAGTCGATATGCAAAACAAAAGTCAACAACCCCGATGGATCATCGACTGTACATTCGAGCACTCTCTCGGTTCATGATCGTTATGGCTTTACTGCCATCTTTGATGAAGAAGGCAGTGGTCACTTTGTTGGTTATGCCAAGTGGGACATGGCTAGTGGGAATCGGTGTCTACACAGCACAAAGTACTTCAGCCGTGGTGAGATTGGTGGCGAGCCCATGGTAGTACGGGCCAGTGGTAAAGAGAGAGATACAATCTACGTCGGATCATATGTTTATAACGAAGAAGAGAACCAGAGTTACTTTCTTCTGTTTGACGGAGAAACAAATGAGCTAGTTTGTCGTCTAAAAATGCCCAAAAGAGTACCCTATGGATTCCATGGCCAGTTCATCTCTGGAGAGGACTTTGAATCACATTTTCAGTATCACGAGGCACTCGACAAGGAGGAGCTCAATGATGTACAGCACTGTCCATTGAAATGGATGCGTTTTTTCCTCAAAGACTTCATCGGTTTAGGTCAAATTTAGTATGGGGCTTACACTTTGTAAATAGTGAACACAATGCAAAGAGAATGAGTGAGAATGAGAGGTTCTCATTAAATGTATCATGATATGTACAAGTCCGACAGTCCAAGAGTGTAGCAAGAGAGGAGTAAAAAACAGTGTACACAATCTGTAAACAATCTATATGTTTTCATTATGAAATATCAAGCCGTATTATTGAGTATCACGAACATGAGATTAGGATAAATATAAGGCTGTATATATTATCAACATGCTTTCATGTCTTTGAGTGTGAGTGTTGCCTGTTTTCTCCTCCTTATCATGATCTTGCTTCTCACTAAAAAAGATACCATCCCTAGGTGATCCTCTAATAGAGTTTTCTAATTTCATTACATGAAAAGTCTACTCTCATAATAATACACATACATCCTCTACTCAACTCCTATGTTCTTATACTCTTAGTTGTCTCCATACCTCTCCTGTGGCTTATTTGAAGCACTACATGTATATATCGAGAAAGGCGTTGTGGTAATTAGGTTAGGTTTAGTTCAAAGTATCGGACGAGTACCAAAAGCACTAGAAACATTCATACAAAACAAACTTGAGTTAGGGTGCACCGTCTTTATACTAAATTAATTATGATTACTGAAACTCCACCGCGGACAAACATATCTTCCTCTTCGGCAAGAAAACGTGATCGTACTTCAATACAACAGGATACATTTTCATTTGCATCAGCTCCAACAAATAATGATAATGATAATACAGGTTATGACCTGAGGTCATTTTTCAATAAAACATCACCGCATCCAAGTAGCATTGCAGCAGCGGCGGCTGCTGCTACAGTTTCGCCATTTGTAGATCGAATGACCTTTACTACATCTACCAGTAATTCTAATTCGCATCCGAACTTAAAGTTGGAATCTATATCTGAAGAGCCGTCGTCTAATGGATATGAATTATCGCAAGATTCGAACACAAGTTCGGTGACATTTGGTAGCATAAATAATAGTGCTGGATTGAATATGGATTGCAGTGGTAGAAATAGTAATGTTATGATTGGGACAATGGTAGGAAGTGCAGTTGAAAGTGTTGTTGGGTGTAGTGTAGGTGGTGATGGTGAACCAAGCTCAATCTCTTCTGGTAGTTTAACTTCAACAAATAATAATAGTGCTACGGGGAATAGTGGGGTGGGATTTCATTCACTTCATTCAGAATGTCCACCACCGACAAAACGGGCACGGTTGGACCATGCATATCAAACGATTGATGAGGATATGATGATGGGATCTACGACTTCTCCACCTCATGTGTTGACATTTCAATCTACTCCTTCCAATAAACAACAATACCAGCATCAACAATACACTGAGAAAAGGATGACTGGTAACTGTTTTAATAGCTTTGGATTTAACAATATTGGTAGATCAAGTAATACAAGAGAAGTACTGTGCTGTCATGTGTGCTCTGAGGAGGATAGTGCCAACAATAATTCGAGTAGTGTTGCTTCATCACCTGCAGCCTCATTCAATACCACAAACGAAACAATGGCTCTACCAAAAAGTCATTCACTATTGAACTTCTTTCAATCAACCAAGAAACAGACAGGCTCACATCCACAGAAGTTACCAGCATCTAACTTTGGCAACAACCAACAGCATAATATTGGTGCATCTACTTCTCGTCAGAATGATAACAAATCTATATCAAGCAATCTATCACCATGTCGATACTGTGACAAGCCAACATGTACCTCTTGCACACGACAATGTGAAATGTGTCAATACCACTTCTGTACATTCTGCACTAAGGTAGATTATGATAGTAGTATCACGGAACGTATCTTGTGTTTTGATTGTGATACGGGAAATTATGAGGGTGGAAACTGTTGTGATATGCAGATTGGTTGAGAGATTTGACAGTTTATTTTGCTATTAAGAAGCAGGGCATACATTAAGCTAGCATTTAACTTAGTTGCCTCACCATGGATTTTCAGCATCTTCATATGTGGATACGTGTCCTAAACCAGTTATTTATTTTTGCACTTCTTGCTCGACAAGTTATGAATACGATAATATACATCTCCATTGCTAAATCACAGTAGGACCTTGTAGGAAGAAGAGCGAGGGAGAAGCAGCAGCTGCAAGCGTAATTTTCGGTATTACATGATATAGCTCTTAGATTGTAAAGTCCACAAGTCGGTGCACCTACTAACCGAAATCTACTTATCACAATTAATAGCAACAACCATTAAATGTCTCAACTGCGCTTGAGAAACTCCAGCCCCGGTGATAAACGTGCAGGAGTTAGTAGCAATGGCCATCATCATGATAGTAACGGAGACTCTAAGATAAAGTCGTCTCCACCTTCAAATAATTCATCTTCAAGTTTCGAAGATCTAAGTATTCATACCGCCATACCGAACGCCACACCAACCTTACAACAAACAACACCCTCAATGAGGCATCTAACAATAAATCCATCATATTCTTCTGGTAGTCCATTAAGAAGACTTACTCGTATTCCTGTACAACGATTAACAAGGCAAAGTATCACACAACAAAGATCTAGAAGAGTAAAATTATCAACATTGTTTTTATGTGGTATAATATTTGCAATTGGATTCATACAAACGATACATTATTTATTGGCTGCAAGTTCTATAAATTCATATGATGCTGGTGGTATGAGAGGTACTTCATATGTGAATGCACCGCACAGAACAAATCAGGAATATCATTCAAGAATTATTGATATGTCTAATCTACCATTGTCAATACAAAGTGCATCCAAATTTAATGTACCGTGGACTAGTAGAATAATACCAAGATTACGGAAAAGAGAAGTTCATGATCCAATGTTACATAATGATTCATGGCAACCACCAAGTTACTTTGTCAAAGAGGAACCACCAATGTTAATTGATAATAGTATTGTGGAAGAAGAAGAGCCGCAATGTATACCAATGGCAAAGTGGCAAACTACTAGTTATCCAAATTGTAATTCAATACATGAGATTGACTTAGTTCATTCTTCTGGTCAAGGATCATATACCTTTCCAAATGACAAATCTGATATCCTCCTTGATAATAATAATATACATGAACAATATACATATAATCGACGTGCAATCACTACACATCCAGAGATGCTACATAAAGTGTTACAAAAGATAATAGATAGATACCCAAGTGAAAATAGAAAGATTAATCAAAAGTTAAATGCAAGGGGTATAATGCAGGAAGAATCTATAAACTTTTTAGGACAAGGTTGGTTTCGTGGAGCATGGGAAATGTATACAGAAAACATACCCGAGTATGATGAAGATGAGGAAGAGTGGGGATATGAAGAGAGTGTAGTATTGAAAACATTACGGATTGAAAGAGACTTCCTTGAGGAGTATTACGAACTTCATCGGCGTGATGCACTGGCTATGGAACGACTTACCTTCTCTCCATATGTCTTGGACATTTATGGATATTGCGGTCAATCTGCAATCAACGAATTAGCCAACTTTGGTATCGAGGGAATGTCTTCATTGGAAAAGGTTGCAAGATCATTCCGAGGGATGCAACATATAGAACCGGTTAGTAAGATTAAACTCCAATTGGCAAGTATGGTTGCCACGGGAATATCACATATGCACAGTATAGAGTATCCAGATTTTCCTCAACGATATGATTCGAATGATAATCCCAATCCAAACTTTGAGGAGGGTCTTAAGATGAAACCAAATGCCACCCTTGTA
>Ga0214479_100370_pt1 | contig 27553 bp, 18 predicted proteins | sample M1_20Mar14CPVII9_5_FD_165054 | JGI IMG/M metagenome (GOLD analysis project Ga0214479, IMG submission 165054) | Marine eukaryotic communities from Monterey Bay, California, United States - M1_20Mar14CPVII9sort6BwellE14 | ecosystem: Environmental > Aquatic > Marine > Unclassified | place: USA...
AGAAGAATGAGGGTAACAATAGTAGTAGTGGAAGCTCAGAGGACACTGTTGATATCGAGGAGGATAATAAGTCTATTGAGGATATTGAGAATAGAGCAATCCAACTGCTTGGTAGGAGCTGGACTATATTAGAGCGAGGACAGTCGCATAAGACTTCGACATCAGTATTGCAACGCTTATTAGAAGAGGGAGTGATCACCGACACTGGTGATAATGTTGAATCAGCTGATGGTGAAGATCCCGACAAGGATGAATTTAGAGTAGTACAAACAGTGACTGAGCCACGGACCGGTGCTGTTGGTCACCTCCCTGTGTTAGGACCGGGAGAAGTATTCGAATACATGAGTGGTGCCGATATCTCCACACCTACGGGAGCAATGGAAGGAACTTTTCACTTTGCAAAGGTGAATATGCAGACGACAGATAGTGCCCACATCGGAGATGACGTGGACTCATTGACGTGGAAGTCTGATGATGAAAGATTGTTTGACATACCTGTAGCCAGATTTGGCTTTGTTGTAGAGGAGGATATAGAGACTTGAGCTACTATCGATACCAAAGATTCTATGAACTACATAGTTCATGTTGACTCAAAATGTGTACTGCTGATCTATAAGAGATTAAGAATTATTAGCAGAACTCCTAGCGGTCGATTTTGTCTTTAAAAGCATCTGTTTCTTCTTCTCTAACTCCGCCACCTTGGCAGTAGCTTGCCAATCAGAGTATGCTTCAATTGCTCTATCAAGGTTGTATTCTTCCCAATATGTATCGCCTTTCGATGCATAGTACAAAGATGCCAACTCATGAGACAATGCCTTATATTGCAAGAAGCCATGCCGCGAAGCCGTTGATTGTGCTGCTTTGAAACTGTCTTCTGTTGCATTTTGATCTCCATTTAGCACTGCAAGTTCAGCCTCAAGAAGATGCAATAGGTGAACAAGATTAACATTACCTAGCGACACCCACTTCCGGATTATCTTTGTCGCTTTCAATCCTCGAGACTTCAATCTTCGTCTGGCTAGCCATGATGATTCTTTTTGTGCAGATTTAATGCATATTAAAGCAACCAAGAATGTGTATCTTGTGTCTTGAAATAAGCCTCTGAGATGTGGACGTAAATCACCCGTGTTCATGAGTATTGATCGTGCTGTATCGAAATCTTGATAGATCACAAGGACTTCAAGTTCGGTTGTGACTACGCATGCATGACTACTCATACCTCCCAACTTGTTAGCAAGCTGTATCGTCTTCAAGTCATCAAAGTCTATCTCTTCATCATTTATAATCAATTTAGTCGACAAACCATGGCTGCCTCTCATCTTCTTACAGGCAACTAGACCTGATAGGACTACCTTTTGTTTGAGCTCAGCATATATGCTGTGACTAGCCAGTTGTTCTAGTTCAACGCCTTCCAGGGGCCTGCCACTGAACCAAAGGAAATGTCCTCGACTAGCCAAATTCATGCCTGCTGCCACTATGTCCCCAAATTCCAATCCACTTTGATATCCTAGTAGTAAGCCAGGGATACTATTCTGCATTGGAGTGTACCAAGGTTTTATACAGCCATGCAGATAGAAAAGAGCTTTAGACTTTTGAGGTTTTGCATACGATTGTTCCAACAATAACTCAATTGTCTTTGCCATTTCTCGTGCTCGTTCAATCTGGTTGAGTGCACTATGAGAAGAAGATATTATAAGAAAGATATAGTAGTCAAAGGGAGAATGAATGCACGTAAATCCTTACCAAAGCAGAAGACCATATGAGGCTAAGCCAACAATACTGCTTCCGGATACTCCATGTTGTATAGTTGTTTGGACAGATGAAAGTATCACAATCGGATACATACTGGGCTGACATTATGTTCATCTAATTCTAATATGATATCCACTAACAATTATAATTACAAACTACCAACCAAAATCCAACTTTCTAACGAATGGGAGCGTAAACAATGCCACGATCGGGAGATGGTGCATTCCTATACCCCTCAAAACTTGCTGCATCGGCAATGAACTCGGAGGTTGGTTTCCATTCTCTCTTTCTCCTTGCATTCTGAGTATAAAGAGTTACAAACGTTGCCCTAGCATCTGGGTCAACTATCTCCCATTTGTCACAACTCTTCAAGTGTTTAAAAAACTTCTTCATCAAATCCCCTAGTGACTCAATTGATTCAGAAAATGCTACGGATCCCACTCGGATACAATGATCGCCAAATCCGATACAATGGCACTGGCGACATGCATCACAGACCGTAACAATACTATTGAAATGTAAATTACTAAATGACTTACTCAAAGTTGCAGCATCTTGTTCCGACAAAGCATCTAGCACTTCACTTGTTGACATCATACTAGTCATTTTACCAAAGAAATGTGCCTGCTGGGGGGTAATACCTGAACACGAGCTGTCCATGATACGAGGAAAACCATTAAACATGATTCGCATGGGTAAAGATAATATTGAGGAAGGTTGTAATTCAGCTTCATCGTCAATTGGTGGTGGTGTGGATGACCTAGTATCAGGAGTAACCTTAGAAGGATTATTATCCATGGCAATTGTCTCAATATCTTCTCTCTCTTGTGGTTGGTTGGTATTAGTCTCATTAAGAAGATTGAATTGTTTATCTTCAAAAATAGTGCACATATCTTCATTTACATCATTTTGTGTAGAAGGATGAGGTACGGTGGTATGTTGCTCCTCCTCCGCAGAGAATAGCACCGACAAATCAGTACCATTCTTTGGTGATGTGATTGGTTGTGATGGGTTAACACCAGGACGTGTAGAGTGAGGTGTACCAAACTTCCAAAATGTTGGAGATGTTTTGAGTAGATGGTTATCTTGAGACATCATATGCATAAGAGTAGGGGATAGTGTGGTATCTTGTTCCGCCATAAAGGATAATTTAGATGGTGTTGTCGGCATTGGTGACAGTAGATATGCATTGTCACGATGATGATCAGGTGAAGACTTCCAACATGTTGAACAAGTTTCATTTTGACCACTTTGGTTTTGGCATGGTGAAGTAAGTGTCCGCTGTAGATGATCAAGGTCTAGGTTCGTGACAGTATCTTTGCAATGCAATTCGGCAGCCATGGTTGATGGTTTATCGGATGAAGAGAGACTTATAGTTGGGGGGGCAATGGTTGCACCGATGGTGATACATGAGAGTATGAGAGTATGGTAAGTAGGAACTCATACGTATTTGTACAAGAATATGATATTCACGGCCCACAAGTTAAGAGAGAGGTCTAAACGTTTATTGAATCACGCGCCAGAATTAAGAGAGAGGTCCGACTGCTAATAAGAGAGAGGTCTATAATATATAGAGTAAAAGCATGTGCTCATAAATCCAACAATCATCCAACAGCATCATCCATCTACTACTACTACCATGATCACTGATCACTTCAAGCCATTATCAAACGTACCACGTGAAGAAGAACCTTCTATCAACAACGCCGACCGTCGAAATGATCATCATCCCGACCATCACTTTGGACTATTTGCATTCTCCAAGCAAGCTCTAGACTGGGGTGCAGGAAAGCTACTTCGTGGTGAAATTGATACTTCAAGTTCTGAGGGATACACCTTCATCCATCATCGAGGTACTGATATTACCGTGTTGGTTGTGGTAAGTTGTTTGTTATTATCTTTATGTTATGCATATCTTATGTCTATACCCAAACTTCTTCCTTACCTCTTCTGTATATATGCAGTGGTCTGTGGAAGGTGCTCGGTCAGCCAGGCGCTGGTTGCGTCGGTATGTCGATGGACTTATTCTTCGCAATCCTGGCATGCTCTCCCAAACAGGATCTGCCTTTCTCCACTGTGTTCATGGTCGTGTCAACAACACAGGTGACTACCCACGCAACATCTATGACCCCGCCCGTGCACGCCTCGTTCCAGTTTTAGCCACTACTGATGAAGCCGGTATCGCTGTAGAAGCAACACTCATGCACCGTAGTCTTGCCCGCGGTACATCCACTAACCAGCGTATTGAAACAACCGATGGCCTTTCTTGGAGGGGCGGAGGGTCACAACGTATCCCTGCATCTATCCGCCGTCCAATGACTGCTTATTTCAACCCTTCATTATTTCCAGATTTGCAAGTACATCATGCTCGATTGAATCAGTTACGTATTGAGCAGCGCTCTGACCGTTCATCATCTGAATTGAATGAAAGCGGCACGTAAGTATCCATCACACATTTTATATGTCTATTCATCATTCTTTATACAACTAACTCGTCTCTCTCCTCTTCCATATATATTATCTACTAGGAGATTCCTTTGCCGCAACTCAGAAACCGGCGAGCTCGGCAGTACAATCACTATTTCTCAGGGTAGATTGCCTAATAATCTCCAAAATGATATCGTATATGTCAATGGGGTGGTTGAGCTTGTTAGTAAAGGTGTGATGACCCCCGCTGAGATCCGGAAGCATTGGTCACTATTGAAGAAAGACGGCCAGCCCCGAACGAACGCTGCTGCCTGGCGTGACTTCTTGAATAGGAAGAAGAAGGCATACCCTATGGTTGAATTTCATATTTCCACGAATCCTAGACAGACCAATGTTGATGCTTACAAGCAATTGCAATCCGCTATCCTTCGCCGCTTTGCCCCCTAAAGTAATAACCTTCTATATGTGACATCACTTCTAAAGTTTATTATAGGTGCCTTGGCTGCTCTTCTGTTCTTAACTCCCCTATTTTAGTGTCATGATAGATATCGTAAGTTGAAGTAGTAGATACCACCCGTCGAGTTATCCTGGAGCTTTGGTCGAGAAAGACAGCAGTGTAAATCAAGTCAAATAGTCTTTGTCCCAAGATAATCCTGTCGTCACTCAATTTGGGTAGAGCTGCTATGTCTTCAGCTGTATATCTCTTCAAGATACGGTTAGTTCTTAAGAGCTCCTTTGCCACCACGAGCTTTGAATATGATTTGTTTGCTGGTGCAGGTAATCCTAGTTCTCGTCGCACATGCATTGCCGTGTTGATTGCCATGTTATAGTCATACTTGACAATAGATGAAATGATTTTGGCCTCATATGCAGTAGCCTTGTCTTGGATATCTATATCTTTTCGGCCCAATACTTCATTGATGAGCTCATCCATAATCTGATTGTCGCCAATAACAAATCTAGCATTTGCCTCATTACTACAAAGTTGCAACATTATATCACTATCAATATCCCATGCATCATCAAGGAGCTTCCGGCCCTTCTCAAAGTATATAACTGAGAGGCTATATGCTCCATTTCTAGATGCCTTTAAGCCTGCCTGAAGATTCAACTTTGCCAACTTTTTCCTATCTTCTTGTGATTTGGGAAGAGATGCACAGTTACTCAGACTGACGACCTCAAAGATGGCATCCTTTAATGCATTTGGCTCGAGATTTGACATCAGTATGTTCCCTATTCGACCCTTAAACGAGTCTCTCTCTTCTTCTGGTATAAGCTGGAAAGCAGATAGCTGAATCTGATCATGTACAAATCTAATTTTGTTATTACCATCTCTCTCCAATAATCCCTCGTTCACTAACTCATCAATGGCATGAAATACATTTGAAGAAGCATCACCTTCCCCAAAATTGAGATTGAGATTCTTCACTACTACTTCTAGTAATGATATAGTTGACGATGATCCCAAAACAGAAGCAACTTTGAGCATACTCTGTAGCTTTTCATTCAGCACTTTCATCTTATTAAGCATGATACTGGCAACATTTTGTGTTACAAGCTTCTGAGTGATAACAGTCTCATCCCAACTCCAAGCCATCAATCCAATATTGTATTGTAGTAGTTCTTCATCATACAACGATCGGAGAAATGCTAGCACAAAGTATGCATTCCCTTGAGTCTTCTTGTATATAATAGTTGCAAGGTTTTCAACTTTATCTTCACTGTCTTCCATATTTAAAACCTCAGCAACTAGTGACTTCACAGTACTACAAACAAGATTGGTAACTTCAATGTTTGTAATCTCCAACCCTAAATTTCTTGCTTCTCGAATTTGCATCATAAGTGGATGAGATCTAGAAAAAGATTGGGGTAAGCAAAGGTATCAATACTAGGAGTAAGAAGACATAAGATACTCACTCTTTTACTTCATCGTCCCGGTATGCCCCCACTATTAGTAAATTGGGAATTCTTGCCAGGGAAAGGCTTTTGATTAGCTCTAAAGATTCACTATCACTCCACTGCAAATCATCTAAAAAGAATAGTATTCCTTTTACATTGGAACATATTGCTCTTAATAGCCTCCGAAATGCATATTGCAATCGGCGTGTATCGTTTTGTATTGTATGTGAAGGTGTATCATTATTATCACGGGAAGTTGTATCAGTATCGGGGAACAATTCCTCGCATCCCGGTAGACAAGTAGAAACAAGTTTTATATCCTCTCCCAATATCTCACATATATCAATCTTAATCCTCTTCAAACTATAACTATTATCTTCAGTGGAGAGTTGCTTTGTTAAAGAAGTAAATACATCAACCACAGCTGAAAAGGGTAGTGACATTGTATTGTTGTTCATATCAAATTTACCCATTGTAAAAGTAATGCCCATCTTTTGTGCTGGTAACTTTAATCCCTTCATAACTAAAGCGCTCTTCCCTTGCCCCGACGAGCCAGAAACAAGTATCAATTCATTATTACCAACTGCTACTTTTACGCTATCAGAAGTAATACTATCAAGAGATGAGTGTCTTCTAACTACTACATTGTTATGTTCTCCCTCTGTATTGTTTGCATGTAGTTCATTTAGTTTTGTTCGGAGTATTTTCAGTTGTTCGTCTCGACCATGGAGTTGCAAGTTTGTTAAACATAGCTGTGCTAAACTAATTGTTTGATTCTGTCTATTAAGAGACTTTGCAGCCTTTGATGCCTCTGTAACTGTATCAGAAAGACTGCGCGTATTGCAGGAGGCACTGGATCCTGATGTGTCATGTCGATAGGGGATTGTATTATCAACCATTGTTTTCAGAGATAAGATCAACTTAACTTTATTGAGAATATCATCTTTGTGCTCGTATCTCTAGAATCCCACTTAGCACTTAGAGACGTCGATTTTGGACAATTCTGAAATATCATTCACTGCACTCTCTGGCAGTGCGTGTATTGATTTTCTGTGCCAACAGTATTGTCGGGGCGGGTGCATAGAGAGCTCAAGCTCAAACCCACAGGTATCCTAGGATACTCCTTTAGCCGATCGACTTAATATTGAATGGGGTTTATGTTGTAGTTGTTGGTGAGGTGTACCTATTCGAGCCGATATCCGCATCTATTGGGTCAATTGAACTCATACTAAATGCATTACCTTACCAGAGGTGTAGGGTAAGAATAGGAGAGTTTGAGATTGTGTTGTGTACCTTATAGGATACCACCCCTCTTTTGTGTGCAATCTCCCTCGATTGACAACAATTATGTCCGAAGATGATGATTTAGAGGTAGGGGAGATTAGCACATCTCGACGAAGTACATATACTACAAACTTCAATTCAGATGCAACAAACCAAATTATATTAATGGACGACGAGTTGGAATCCCCCGATGATGTTTTGCCCAATGATACTAAAGGTTATAACCTACGGAATGCTCTTCCCAAGAAAAATGAATTCGAACTATATAGTCAAAAGACACTATCGTGAGTATTGTATGTTTCCTTATATCCAATAATTTATCTATTGTACTCACCAAGACCTTGTTCTTCTCACAACTCATATATCATTTAATAGACGGGCTTCATTTCTAAAGGCTTTATCATCTTTATCTACAAATGATGATAGCAATAGAAGCTCTTCTAATACTGATACGACCAACAATTCCAATAGACCCTCTGTAAAACGGACACCCTCTGTTAAACGGACTAGATTGGATCTCAACTCAGATAAGGATTATGACATTATAACATTCATTGCCGAACAAATACGAAGCAATTTTCTCTTCCAATCATGTGACCATTCAACAATTGTAAATCTAGCAAGACAATTCGTTGTTTGTGAGTATGAACCGGGTTTTGCAATAATCGAGCAAGGTAAGCACTGTATGAGTATGTTGCATATACATATTCACATATTACTCATACATACTGATTCAAAAAATACCACAACTTATAATTATCAGGGGATACTCTAGAGGATTCAAGAATTTGTGACATGTGTTATTACATCTTAAAAGAAGGGGAATGTATAGTAGTAAAAGATGGCAAGACCGTACATGATGTACATGGACGGATCCATGCCAAAGGATCGACATTCGGTGAGAATGGATTGCTGTTTGGTACAAGAAGTGCATCAATAGTTGCTTCCCCTAAGACAAAGAAGACAGTATTGTATTGCCTGGATAGGAACATCTTTCGAGAGTGTGTGGGTGATGATGAAATAACAAAGCTACAAGAAAAGATCAAGCGAATACAATCAGTTTTAGATACACTTAGTGGGGCGGATACGAAGATGCGAAAGGGAACTATTATCAAACCATACAAGCCAGAAAGTGTACGTGTTGTTTGAGACTTGATAGCTTGCCATGATATCATTTTTAACCTCCTAACATCTTGTTGCTTTATCATACACATGCAGTTGTGGTTATGGAAGCAGTGGACAGGTACTATATTCCAATATGTTTGGAAACAAGTTGTTATGATGATGATATTGACAGCAGTGACTGGATATGTTCTTGAAGTCTTGGAGTATCGTTTCGGGGTAGAAATACAAGTCATGGATTTCTGGTCTAGGTAAGTACTTATATAGAAATGGGGTATCGATGATGGTAGATTGTTCTGAGCTTAAATAACTCTTGTCAACACTTGCTTCATACAGGTTGTTTCCGCTTGTTACTTTCGTGACTACCTTTTTCTTGAATGCTTCGTACAAGTTTTGGAATAGATTCTACTGGTCGACTAGGGGGATACAAGGCAATTCAACGATATAAGCCTTATCTGTGCTTCTAATGCGACGAGAGATAGTGATGGAAATCTGACTGAGGGTGCAAACAGGAGTCTAACAGATATCAAGAGAATAATGGGAGTCTTGCACAACATGTATTGGTGCTCTGTAGTGATCAGGTTTCGATGCATATTGACACCTGAAGGGTTTTCGTATCTAAAGTCCAAACAGATTATAACATTCGAGGAGTATGTGTCATTAATAGAAATAAGCAAGGATGGTCTGGTGAGTGAAATTGAAATGCATATCATATGTATCGTTTGTTAAAAATAATGCTCACCAATCGTTAGGGTGCTCATAACGCGGCCATGACGTGGATGGTATCAAGAATTGAATTCGCTGTACAGAGAGATGAGATACATCTTTCTCATGGTGCAAGTACAGCAATCTATGATAGCATACGAAATGTTCGAATGCTAATGGCAAGACTACCCGATATGTATGATGGACGAATGAATATAGCGTATATTCATTTCGTGAACATGCTTGTCAGTACTCTAGTCTTGGTAAGTGCAATCATATTGTATATGTGAATAAACATTTCCGATCAAAATTCTTGGCACTCCAATCTGACTTTTATCTCCTTTGTGCAATGCCCTCTCAAGCTTTCTCCACTAGCTTTGTTTCCAGCTTACAAGTGGTGGTCCATCCCCGCTGTTGGTATTTTCTCCCTTTTTTATGTTGGCATATTGAGACTGTCAATGGTGAGTATCAAATTCTTTTCTCTCTTGTTCTATAACACAACACACTCAAAATTGTTCTACACCTTCTGTCTTCAGATGTTTCTAGATCCTGTTGATAATGATACAAAGCACAACAAAACATTGAATCAAACTGCCGGCTTGGATGTTGGAGTGTTGATACGAGAAGTAAGAATATATGATTATGAGACTTGAACTTGGTATTTGCTTTCATTGTCTTCACATACTTGAGATGTTCTCATTCTTATCTTGTACCTCCTCCTATTTGCTTTGACTTTGAACTCTGAAGGCTCAGAATGGTAGTGAAAGATTCAAAGGTTGTGCAAATTTAATGCCAAGATACAATGATCATGAGACTTCCCACTACGTATAGTTTATATATGAGCGGAAGAGTTGACTGCAACATTGAGTATTGACTCGCATTTGACTCGCATTTGGACACTAGTGGCCTGTTTGTTCGCCGAAATTTGTGAATGTGAAAAGAAGCAAGACCGCAAAGGGAATGATTAAAAGGCATACATTCTATGATCAGGGCAAATAAGATGGGATTGGGCCTTGGTTACGGCTCTGCCTACTTCATACTGGCACAGCAATACTCAAATCCAAGCCATTAGAGTGGAGACAAACGCGCTCTCTAGTTCTAGCACTCTCATAAATTAAGACTAAAACTTATACTAAGAGTAAGAGAGTAGTCTCATACTCATACCTAATACTAATTCATCTTAATAATGGTCGGTCAGTCTACTACCGAAAGCAAACCTACTTTAATGAACCACATGAATCAACACCATTCATCTCGTCGTCGTCATGGATACAAATCCTCGTCGGTATCCTCGTCTTCTGATGGTAGTAGCTCTGTATTGAAGTTTAAGTTTAACAGAGAAAAGGGAGCGCATATGCCGTGGGCTGTCGCTTTCGATAATGGGAATAAGAGAGTCAAGAAAAGAACATTTGCTCAGCTTAGTTGTTTGAAGTGTCATGATTCTATAAAGTGTTCAAAGTGCCGAACAAAGAGGACTAGTCAAAAGCAAGATCATATAACTAGAAGCTTCGATAAGCAACAGGCTATTGACACGGCAGTGCAGGTGTTTGTATCTGCTATAACAGTAGACCCAGGAATAAAATCATTTCGAAGTAGCACGCATCACGGATAAGTTAGGATAACTCCAATCGTACTTAAAGGTATTCATGACTTCTGTGTTTTACTCCTCCTCTTCAACAGACTTCACCTCAAGAAGAATGCTTCTTGACAAACCCAATAACATCAAACTTGCCATCAGGACCCTTCTTTAACACTCCCTTTTCAGTAATAATACCAGTGATATATTCCGCAGGTGTAACATCAAATGCAGGATTCCAACAATTCATATTTTTCGGTGCACAACCACTATCAATCATTTCTTTCGCAGGACGTTCTTCAATTTCAATTTCATCACCACTCTTCAAATTAACATCCAATGTAGTAAATGGACTTGCCACGAAGAATTCAACACCCATTTCTTTTGCAATAATTGATAAGTTGTAAGTACCAATCTTGTTAGCAGAATCACCATTGGCACATACTCGATCTGCACCTACCACACATGCATCAGCACCCTTCCTCTTTAAGTAGAATGCAGCCATTGAATCACAGATTAATGTACCATTCATTTGCTCAGTATATATTTCATATGCCGTTAATCTTGACCCTTGGTTGTATGGACGTGTTTCTAATGCAGCAATACTACGAAGTTTCGAACGAACTTGTAACTCTCGAGCTACTCCAAGTGCCGTCCCCCAACCGGCTGTGGCTAAACTACCAGTATTGCAAATGGTAACCAATCGTACACCATCGGGATGGGTATGGCGTGATAATAAATCATCCGCACCATGCGTTCCAATTGCTTTATTATCTGATACATCTCTTTCTAACATGAATTGTGCATGAGTTACAATTGCATTAACAATGTCATCATTTGATGATTTCTCTACAATATCTTTTAATTCTTCCATTGCATTGAATAAGTTAACAGCTGTTGGGCGTGATGTTTTAAGATATGTCATCTTATCATAAATAAAGGTTTTAGTATCCGTGTTTCCATCTTGAAGTTGTGTAGTTGTTGTTTCATTGGATGTTAAATCGACTGCTAGTCCTAGCACGGCCACAATTGCAATTAATGGGGCACCACGAATACGCATAGATCGAATCTATGTTATATAAGTGTATTGTATTGCAGTAGTATAATTAGAAGAAAGAAAGAATGGTAGGTGCACCAACAAAATACAACTCACCGCATCCCAGGCATCCTCAACATTTTCAACTGGAACATACTTTGTTTCGTGCGGTAATAATAGTTGATCTAATACAGATAAGGATGCCTTCCCATCCTCATATTTGAATATTAGTGAGCGTAGATTGTCTCCGCTCATGTTGGTTTCTGTTGTTGAAGTAAATAAATGGCTTGGACTCTTGATTAGCTGGTATATCTGGCTCTGAAGAGAAAGAAAGATCGAAACGTAACTCCTACGTCTGGTCAATAGTAACCTATTTATCTTTATGGAAACATTCCCTTCTACTATAAAGTTATTAGTATTAGCATTTAATCCTTTATATCAAGTGGGGGCATGGGATACCTTCTCAATTTCTTGCTTTTTTGTATTCGACTTTGCCGCCACATGAATGTTCGTCATATGTATGTTCTCATTATATGATACATAACCTGCTTACATCATGAACACATAATTGGAAATAGCAGACGTCAAATGTGGTAAGTGATCTCCAAAGCATTGAGAAATTATGATCGATATTGACAACATCCTTCATAGTAATTGTATTGTGCATATGATGTGTGCATATTATCTTCTTGGCGCTTGCAGTGTACCTCTCTTTGCTTGATTTATATTACATCGACTCTTTTCAAACTCATATATGTCATATTGCCTCTCATTATATATCTCATTACATATTAATATTAGCTGAACAATAACGTACAATACGACAGTATGAAATTGATAACCTCTCCGCGTAAAGTTGCAATAACTGCATTCTTGGTTATCGTTCATCAGACTAAACAGACATTTGCCATTGACCAAGGAAGTACTATCATTAAGGAGGAAGATAATAACAAAGATGGGAAACACAAAATGAATCAACATAGTCGTCGTGTACAGACAACAGCTTGCAAACCTGGTACATTATATTCATTAGACCAAAGATCTCCTTTTGAGAATTATGAGTTTGTATCAATTGATATAAATACCTTCACAAGCGGGCAGGATGCAGTTTTGATTGGGAACACTGGCATAGGGCTTAATGACATTGGAATCGCAGACGCGGGTGCTGCTGGTCTACCAAATGATGACTTTATTTACCTACTCAATAGTAATAATTCATTCTACAAGGTGAACAAGGCAACAGGCATTGCAACTAGGTTAAGTTTTGATGTTGTACCACTTTTTGGTCAATGGACTGGACTTGCATTTGATCTTAATACCGAAATCTTGTACGGTCTTGCTTCTCAATTTGGTGCTACATATATCGGTATAATTGATCCTGTTACTGGAAGTGTTACAGATACATCCATATTTGATAACGTTTTCTGTGGACTATCTTTAGCTATAAATGGTCAGAGTGTAGGATACATTCATGATTGTGATGATAATATATATTCCATCGACCTTAACACGTTAAGTGTAGGCTCAAACGTGGCGGCCACTTTAGTAGGTCCTACTGGATTTGAAACTGGCGACACCAGCGGTATGTCATGGGATCCTTCATCGGATGTGATATACATGACTTCATTTATTTGTGAAGCTGAATTACGAAGTGTAAATATAAACACAGGGGAGGCAACTCTCATTGGAATAATCAACTCGTCTATAGGAGAAGAAGCCCTCTTTGGATTTGCGGCCTTTGACACTTGTGGATACACCGGAGGAGGAAGTAAGAGCAGTAAAGGATCTAAAACAAGCAAAAGTAACAAAGCGAGCAAAAGTAAGGCAGGGCGAAGATGAAGTGGTCAGAAGCATGAAATTAGAGTGATGTACCTGAGTATAGATGTAAAAGAGCTGGATAATTAGAAATGTATCATTTATGTATCTTAATATGTGTTATATAGACCTCTTCTCTGTTACAATGTACCTCGAGGCGTGTATCCTCTCCTCTGGGTAGGCTTTGGACTTCTCTCTCCTCTCCTTCTACTTGATACAGTCATGTTCCTTTCACTGTTGTACTTTTTGACTGCTCTTTGTGGAGGATGTCTCTCTCTTCTTCTTTCATCTTCTGCAGGTCGTCTTCTTGGTGGTGTCCGGCTTGAGGTAGTCGATTCAGACTGTACTGCAGGCACTAATGCCAGCTCTTGTGATATTTGTCTCGTCCTGTTCACATCTTGTGTCCTATTATGCTTTCGAATGAACACATGACTGAGCGCCTGCTTAGCTGTTAATCTCTTCCTTGGATCAACAACGAGCAAACTATCAATAAAGTCTTTAGCCACATCACTTAATCCTTTTTCAGTCCAGGCTGGATATGAATAGTCTCCTGCGATAATCTTTTGGAAGATTTCTTTATCATTCTTTGCATTGAAGGGCATTCGTGCCGTTAGTAGAAAGTAGGTAACGACTCCTACACTCCAAAGATCGCATTGCTTGTCATAAGATCGTTTAATAACCTCAGGTGCCACTGTAAATGCTGAGCCTGCAAAGGCTTTCATCTTGGGGTCATCTTGGTTGTGTATAATGGCAAGGCCAAAGTCAATAATTTTGATTTCTGAATTGATATCATCCTTGGAAAGCATGATATGTTCAGCTTTCAAATCACGGTGAACGATGTTCCTTTCATGTAAATATGCAAGTGCATCTAACAAACTATATAGTATTTCACTTGCCCGAGCCTCATCCAACTTGGTATTACCCTCCACAACCCTATCGAACAAATCACCACCCTTCAACTCCTCCATAATTATATGTATATACTCTTGGTCTTGAATAACATCAATTACACGTACTACATTCTTATGATGTACACACTGTACCAAGGCAATTTCATTCTTGAGCAAGGTTGCGTTCTTTACATTTCCCTTCTTTAATATACTCTTGACTGCATACTTTTCACGTGTTGATCTTTCCATACAAGAGCGTACTACACCAAATGCTCCGGTACCGATGACACGATGAGATACTTTATAATTCTTTCGTATATCACCATTGCGCATTTTGAGACGCCGTTTAAGCTGTGGTTTGGGTAGTGACTTGGCAGCCTCGACAGCAGCCTGCTTCTCACGACTTGTTTCAGCAAGTTCAGGACTGTACACTACCATTTCGGTGGATGATGTTAGTTCTGATGGGCGGTGTTCCTGTTGCTTACTTTTTGGAGTAGCCTGCACTGGACGATCTTGAGGTTGATTTCCATGATCATTACTATCACTATTGGACTGTTCATCACTCCTTGTTGTACTAGTACTTGATGAATCTTCTTCTTCTTCTTCACCTGAGTACAATACCGATAATCCTGATAGTCGTATCGATGTTCTTAATCTCTTACCATCTGATACTGGTACGAATGATGGTCTACGCTGTATCCGTGGTTGGATGGCGGCATCTGACATCATTAATTCTTTCTTCTTGTCTGATCTTGGTGGAGATAACTTCTTTGGTCTGGGTGGTGTCTTATTCCTTGATGGTTTTGATGATGTCTTCTTTCTATTTGGATTCAACTCAAGATCATCATCCCTTCCATGAAAGTGATTAGATGAATAAATACTGGTCTTCTCTCCTCGCTTATTACTCTTTGGTCGAAGTTTCTTTGATATGTGCAGTTTATTCAATTGACTTTGAAAGTCGTTATCAACCTTGTTTAGTTGATCAACTTTACTACTATCCTTGGAGTATGTAGATTTATCTTCAGAGTTTGATGCAGTTGCTGGTTTGCCATTATTCAAATCTTGATATGGAGGCAATGGTTCCATTGACCACTTCCTTGAATCCAGTACCTGCTGCCGTCCCTTCGAATTACCAACATCACTTCGTCGACTCATATTACCATCCAAAGTTGAACAAGCCGAACTAGTTGTCAATGGTAATGTATGTTGTATATTCATAAATGATTTACGTAATGTAATCTGTTGTTCATATGTTTGTTTTGCTGCTGAATTTACTAAATCTTCTTGTGAGCGGTGTAATGATTCCTTCTTGTTACTATTAGTGGTTGATATGGATGCGGTGTTACTATCACCTGAAATAAGATCTCTTAATAACCGTAATATACACCCAGTTTCATAATCCAAAGCATCTATCACCGGCAAGATATACTTTTGATATAATAAATCAAGTGCCATATGTGCCTCTTCTTTCGATAGCTTCTTGCCATTATCATCTCCTCCTTTCGTGGGGAAGGAAGATACTGAAGCATATGGATTTGGACATGCACATTTTCCTTCATTATTATTATCAAAGATTAGTTTGAATGTAACTGTTGTTTGTGGTATACGAAGTATTATATACTCCTCCTTCGAAGTATTGTCCACTTTATCGTTGAGGCTGACGAGTGGTGATTGGATGGGTGTAGATTGGTCTTCTTCTTGATAGGAATAAGTAGCTTGCCATACCTGCTTATCACTACTTTCTTTACTCTTACTACCAGTGACTTTACTATTCTTGCTGCTTCTACTATTTGAACTCTTGCAACTACCAACATCACTACTTTTAACATTCTTATCATTTTCATCTTGAACTAACTGTAACTCCTCATTTAATACTCTCTGTCGTAATTTCCATATTGAATATATCAACCGTTACCTTTTTGCTGACTCTCTGAATGAAAAAAAATGACTCGACGATATGGCGGCTCGCTGCCGCATTAGATATTGTGATGGCAGATGTCACGACACGTGAGAGCAATTACTCACTCATAGTATTGCAAATTCATCCAACACAACTTAGAACTGTATCATAATTTATTTACTTTGCAAGTACACAAACAGAACAACTAAGAATACATCTACCTACATCATTAATATCTTCATAATTGTATCATAATTTTGACAACAACTAAGTATACCTCTATCATACACACATCAAACTACTATCTACATCTATCAATATCTGCATAATATGAAATCGTCGATTCTACTCCTCATTTTCCCAGTAGCTGATGCGTTTAGTAGTATACCTGCAGATAACTTCCGTCTTCCACCAACTACAAAGAATTATAATGACAATAGTAGTGGAAATGGAAGTAGTAGCAGGATCACAAATTCGGATGAAGTATCATCTCCTTGGAGAGTAGCATTGGATATAGGGAGAGAGCCTCTTGCTAGAATGCCTGATTTTGATTGGGCTAGATCTGGATGTAGGATGCCTTTAGTTATCCCAACTGATTTCTCAGCTGATAATGTGCTATCACCCAAGTCAGAAACGGTTATGTTTACAGGGCCGAATGGAGCGGTTGTTTCACCAGTAGTCGGCGAGGGATGGCATCTATCTAAAGATGAAAAGACGATCTCTCTCTCATATACATTACCAGAAAAGATGGAAAGAAGAGATGTCTACATTGAAGCTGGTACTGAGTTGGTACTATCAGGAAGAGTGTATACTCAAGAGGAAATGGATAGACTAAACAAAGAATACTACGAAGCACGAGAAGAGTTGTGGAAGGCAGGAAAGGAGATAAGTGACATATATGAACGACAAAATGCAAGTAAGAAATGGGACGAAGAGACCAATTCATGGGTGAAGAGATACAAGGATGAGAATCCATTCAGAATAGCACAGAAGGAAATACAGTACAAGTTGGCAGAGGCTGTGCAAGGTCAAAAGATGGCACAAAGGCCTGATCTAAATGATTTATCGAATCGAGGATCCTTTCCTGGAATAGAGACTGGAGTTTACTTTGAAAAGAAGGGAGTTGTTCGTGCTGGAAAGAATGGGCCTGTATGTGGCACATGGTCGGCTGAGCCAATCACTAATGCCCCAGTTTCCTACAGATCATAGATATGGATATGCAAATCATAATATGTAGAGTATAGTAGTGTAAGAAATAGCAATGGTATTAATAATCAACATGGTATAACTTGAATTGTCAATAGTTCGCTTTAACTTATCTCCTAATACAAGCAATCTACCACATACATATCTTTATGTTAAGATCATTAAATCATTAAATATTAGAAGAGCTTAGAGCAATGCAATTTTAAAGGATACCGCTGAATCGAAGAAGAAGAATCACGTCATGCTCGTCTCCACTCCGTCTACTACTACAACAACTACAAAGAAGCCAGCCTACAAGCGTGTAATAATATTCAAATATGATCCCCTTTACTGTTCTATTTATTATGGTGGCGGCTAATAGAAATGAGGTAGCCGATGCATTTAATGTTCAAGGTTATCCTCATCCTTATCGGTCATTGGTGTCGACAAAATATTCAACAATAGAATCTACTACGAATGATGAAACTGCAATTGATAATAATAATATTGATGACACTTATTGGAGTGAATCAATATCATCTCCAATGAAAGATTCGGGTATTGGTAGTTACATGGAATCAATTGGTATGAGAGGAAGAAGTAGTAAACAGCAACAACAATCTCCCCGTCCAATAGCACAGAGAACTAGATATCAAGCCCTATTGGCCTTAATAGCCATCATTACTGCATCCGACAATGGTCTTGAATTTCAATCGATGCCAGTAGCAGAAACACTTTTATCATTGATAGTTAGTATTGTGATTGTCAGCGGATTTACAGATGCATTAGAGCGTATGACATCTCAAGATGTTCCATTATATAGTATCAACGGAGAACGATATGATCAGAATACATTTATAGGAAGATTCTGCAAAATGTTACTTGTATGTGATCCTAGACTACTACTTTATACAGAATTAGAAATAGAACAATACAGAGCAATGGCATACGATGGTTGGGAAGATATATTGAGTCAAAATGGTAGCACTATTGAAACAAATAGATTACTATGGGAAAGTAAACGAAAAGCAGACTCGGCATTACAGACTGATACAAATGAGTGGATACCACGTCCATTTCGAATGAGCGGTTACTTGCCATTCAATGGACCGATTTGCATTGCAATGGTTGCAAGTACTTCTACTCTCCCTTTACTAATTTGGAGTTTCTTCAATCAATCACAAAATGCACTTATAAATCATTTCAATGGCCCCAAATCTGTCAAAGATGACGCAAATGACCAAATAGATGATGGAAGCCAGCTGATGAAAAGCTATTCTGTGGCTGTCATATCAGCCTTGTCAGTCGCATTTGGCTTGTCTATATATGTACAAACAAACTACTCTGGAGAAGAAGCTACACAACTTTTAAGATTTGTGTCATTTCCATCGGCAGTTATAGCATCATCACTCAATTGTTTCATAGTGAGGCAACCTGAAATTGAAGTAGGAGTACCACTTTTGAATTCTAAGATGGAGTCAAGTGGGGGCATGGGATACCTTCTCAATTTCTTGCTTTTTTGTATTCGACTTTGCCGCCACATGAATGTTCGTCATATGTATGTTCTCATTATATTATGATACATAACCTGCTTACATCATGAACACATAATTGGAAATAGCAGACGTCAAATGTGGTAAGTGATCTCCAAAGCATTGAGAAATTATGATCGATATTGACAACATCCTTCATAGTAATTGTATTGTGCATATGATGTGTGCATATTATCTTCTTGGCGCTTGCAGTGTACCTCTCTTTGCTTGATTTATATTACATCGACTCTTTTCAAACTCATATATGTCATATTGCCTCTCATTATATATCTCATTACATATTAATATTAGCTGAACAATAACGTACAATACGACAGTATGAAATTGATAACCTCTCCGCGTAAAGTTGCAATAACTGCATTCTTGGTTATCGTTCATCAGACTAAACAGACATTTGCCATTGACCAAGGAAGTACTATCATTAAGGAGGAAGATAATAACAAAGATGGGAAACACAAAATGAATCAACATAGTCGTCGTGTACAGACAACAGCTTGCAAACCTGGTACATTATATTCATTAGACCAAAGATCTCCTTTTGAGAATTATGAGTTTGTATCAATTGATATAAATACCTTCACAAGCGGGCAGGATGCAGTTTTGATTGGGAACACTGGCATAGGGCTTAATGACATTGGAATCGCAGACGCGGGTGCTGCTGGTCTACCAAATGATGACTTTATTTACCTACTCAATAGTAATAATTCATTCTACAAGGTGAACAAGGCAACAGGCATTGCAACTAGGTTAAGTTTTGATGTTGTACCACTTTTTGGTCAATGGACTGGACTTGCATTTGATCTTAATACCGAAATCTTGTACGGTCTTGCTTCTCAATTTGGTGCTACATATATCGGTATAATTGATCCTGTTACTGGAAGTGTTACAGATACATCCATATTTGATAACGTTTTCTGTGGACTATCTTTAGCTATAAATGGTCAGAGTGTAGGATACATTCATGATTGTGATGATAATATATATTCCATCGACCTTAACACGTTAAGTGTAGGCTCAAACGTGGCGGCCACTTTAGTAGGTCCTACTGGATTTGAAACTGGCGACACCAGCGGTATGTCATGGGATCCTTCATCGGATGTGATATACATGACTTCATTTATTTGTGAAGCTGAATTACGAAGTGTAAATATAAACACAGGGGAGGCAACTCTCATTGGAATAATCAACTCGTCTATAGGAGAAGAAGCCCTCTTTGGATTTGCGGCCTTTGACACTTGTGGATACACCGGAGGAGGAAGTAAGAGCAGTAAAGGATCTAAAACAAGCAAAAGTAACAAAGCGAGCAAAAGTAAGGCAGGGCGAAGATGAAGTGGTCAGAAGCATGAAATTAGAGTGATGTACCTGAGTATAGATGTAAAAGAGCTGGATAATTAGAAATGTATCATTTATGTATCTTAATATGTGTTATATAGACCTCTTCTCTGTTACAATGTACCTCGAGGCGTGTATCCTCTCCTCTGGGTAGGCTTTGGACTTCTCTCTCCTCTCCTTCTACTTGATACAGTCATGTTCCTTTCACTGTTGTACTTTTTGACTGCTCTTTGTGGAGGATGTCTCTCTCTTCTTCTTTCATCTTCTGCAGGTCGTCTTCTTGGTGGTGTCCGGCTTGAGGTAGTCGATTCAGACTGTACTGCAGGCACTAATGCCAGCTCTTGTGATATTTGTCTCGTCCTGTTCACATCTTGTGTCCTATTATGCTTTCGAATGAACACATGACTGAGCGCCTGCTTAGCTGTTAATCTCTTCCTTGGATCAACAACGAGCAAACTATCAATAAAGTCTTTAGCCACATAACTTAATCCTTTTTAAGTCCAGGCTGGATATGAATAGTCTCCTGCGATAATCTTTTGGAAGATTTCTTTATCATTCTTTGCATTGAAGGGCATTCGTGCCGTTAGTAGAAAGTAGGTAATGACTCCTACACTCCAAAGATCGCATTGCTTGTCATAAGATCGTTTAATAACCTCAGGTGCCACTGTAAATGCTGAGCCTGCAAAGGCTTTCATCTTGGGGACATCTTGGCTGTGTATAATGGCGAGGCCAAAGTCAATAATTTTGATTTCAGAGTTGATATCATCCTTCGAAAGCATAATATGTTCTGCCTTCAAATCTCTATGGACAATGTTCCTTTCATGTAAATATGCAAGTGCATCTAACAGACTATACAATATTTCACTTGCCCGAGCCTCACCCAACTTGGTATTACCTTCCACAACCCTATCAAACAAATCACCACCTTTCAACTCCTCCATAATTATGTGTATATATTCCTGGTCTTGAATGACGTCAATTACACGTACTACATTCTTATGATGTACACATTGTACCAAGGCAATTTCATTCTTGAGCAATGTGGCATTCTTTACATTTCCCTTCTTTAGGATTGATTTGACTGCATACTTTTCCCTTGTTGATCGTTCCATACATGAGCGTACTACACCAAATGCTCCGGTACCGATGATACGATGGGATACTTTATAATTATTTCGTATGTCACCATTGCGCATCTTGAGACGTCGTTTAAGCTGTGGTTTGGGTAGTGACTTTGCAGCATCGACGGCAGCCTGCTTCTCTCGACTTGTTTCTGCAAGTTCAGGACTGTACACAACCATATCGGTTGATGATGTAAGCTCTGATGGCCGGTGTTGTTGATGCTTACTTTTTGGGGTAGCCTGCACTGGGCGGTCTTGGGGATGATATTGTCTATCATTTACATGATGATCATTACTACTACTATTGGACTGTTCATCACTCCTTGTTGTACTAGTACTTGATGAATCTTCTTCTTCTTCACCCGAGGACAATACCGATAATCCTGATAGTCGAATCGATGATCTTAATCTCTTACCATCAGAAACTGGTACGAATGATGGCCTGCGCTGAATCCGTGGTGGCTGGATGGCAGCATCTGACATCATCAAGTCTTTCTTCCTTGTTGGTCTTGGTGGAGATAGCTTCTTCTTTGACGGTCTGGGAGGAGTCCTCTGTTTAGGCGGAGTCTTATTTCTTGGTTTTCTATATGGATTCAACTCAAGATCATCCGCATACTTTCCATAAAATTGGTTCGAAGAATCAATACTCGTCTTCTCTCCTCCTCGTCTGCTGCTACTCTTAGGTCGAGGTTTCTTTGATATATGTAGCTTATTCAATTGACTTTGAAAGTCATTATCAACTTTGTTTAGTTGATCAACCTTACTATCCTTGGAGTGTACTGTAGACTTGTCTTCAGAGCTTGATGCAGTAGCTGGCTTGCAATTATTCAAATCTTGATATGGCGGCAAAGGTTCCATTGAACACTTCCTCAAATCCAGTACCTGCTGATGCCGTCCCTTGGAATTACTAACATCACTTCGTCGACTCATAGTACCATCCAAAGTTGAACAAGCCGAACTAGTTGTTAATGGTAATGTATGTTGTATATTCATAAATGATTTACGTAATGTAATCTGTTGTTCATATGTTTGTTTTGCTGCTGAGTTTACTAAATCTTCTTGTGAGCAGTGTAATGGTTCCTTGTTACTATTAGTGGTTGGTAATGTGGATGTGTTACTACCACCTGAAATAAGATCTCTTAATAATCGTAACATACAACCAGTTTCATAATTCAAAGCATCAATCACCGGCACAATATACTTTTGATATAATAAATCAAGTGCCATTCGTGCCTCTTCTTTTGATAGCTTACCCTCCTCTTTTGATAGCTTATCGTTATCGTTGAAGGAAGATACTGAAGCATACGGATTTGGACATGTACATTTTCCTTCATTATCAAAGATTAGTTTGAATGTTACAGTGGTTTGTGGTATACGAAGTATAATATACTCCTCTTTCTTATTGTCAACTTTGTTGTTTAGGCTAACGAGAGGTGGTGATTGTTGAATGGGTGTAGATTGATCATGTTCTTGATATGAATAAGTAGCTTGCCATACCTGCTTATCACTACTTCCTTTTGTATTGTTATTAGCACTGACTTTACTATTCTTGCTGCCTCTACTATTTGAACTCTTACAACTAGCGCCACTACATTTAACCCTCTCATTATCATCTTGAACTAAGTGTAATTCATCATTTAAAACTCTCTGTCGTAACTTCCACATTGAATATATTAATAATATCACTACTCTATCTTCTTTTTTGGTATCATTCTTGATGTATGGATTTTTATCTTCACCACCGCCGCCGCCGCCACCTTTATCTAACCCATCTAAGCTAGAATCACTATTCAACAAAGTAAGAACATCATGAATAGTATGTACTAACTGTCCATTGATTGATAATATAATATCACCAACATTTATTGATGATTTGTGAAATGGACTTGATGATGAAATGTTTGATATATAGATTAGATTATTCTGTTGATAGAATGTAAGACCGTGACAGGTAGAAGATTGTATGGTAGAAGGAGAGTCTTTGGACTCTTGCCATTTACTCTTTGATTTGATACTTGAGCTTGCTATTGAACAACTTTCCCCTCCTACACTACTACTCTCTTTGTTCCCTCTGCTATCTTCTACATCATCTATATTATCATTATCGTCAATCCTAACTAAACAATAAGTCATACCATCAATCCTTTTACCTCTACCAACAACAATATTCAATTTATCAACACTCTGTTTAATTAATGTAACAGCCTTTGAAGGATGTTTAACTCTATGATTGTTAACTGTTAATAGTTCATCTTGTGATAATAGTCCATTGGTTGAGTTTGTAAAGTTTGATGGATGGAATGGTGAGGTACTTGATATGTTTGATATTATTACTCCACTACTATTGCTATTGTTGTTACTGCTATTATTGTTTGAGTTGTTAGAGATTAACTTTAACCCAGCGGGCTGTGACGGAGATTGTTTATAGATTGTTATTGATATTAATTGTGGCAACTTTGTTATTGTATTTGTTGTTGTTGATATATCATTATTGTGGATAGAGTTTGGGTTATTATTAGGTGCAGTATTAGAAGATGACTGTTGTGTAGTAATAGTTGTTTCTCGAGTTGAGTTTGATCTATATGAGTTATCAATTGGCGATGGCGAAGTTCTACCTCTATTATTACTACCACCACGAGATGATTTAGGTTTATACGAATGTTTCATCTCGGGTGGATCGATACTACGCCTGCTACCACTTCTGTCACTATTGTCTAATTGTTGACGATTAGTAGATGAAGTTGTTCGTCGTCGATGTTGTTGTAGAGAGGGCCTCCCTTCACCCCCTGTTTTATCTACCACCATATTATACGATATTCATATTAGACACATCCATATAGGTACTATCAGAGCAATGAATATTGCCTCCACAACACACTCCATCCACAACAGAAGAATACCAAACAAAGCAATCGTAGAAATGATGAAAGAAATGACCCCTAGCCCCATCTTAGATGTTCTTAAATGTCTTGTGTCTCGGAATATGGCCTCAGAGGAAGTTAGTTTCACACTCACACTACATGTACTCTACAAGCCGAGGACAGCAGGAAAGGTTGTTGTAAGACAAATACTGGACAGTATTACCTAGCATTAGTGAGTACCTATATTTGGAATTACAAAGTGGGAAAGTAGGATACGCTATCTGTATCCTGGTCATGAGGAGACAATCACATGCTCTCCCTGTCGAGGATTGGGGGTATTGATCAGTTCCATTTTAAGAGTTCTATCCTATCCCGATTCTGCTTTTCTATCTTAAAGTGTTATCACTGCAAGAACCTAAGCATCTCTCTTCTTTGCATACTCTATTTTCTAATCATTGTTGGCGATTGCTTCTTGATCTTCTCCTTCTTCATTATCTTCTTCATTTCTATTACTACTACTACGATCATGTGCATCTTTAAATACTCCACATGTCATGATAGATGATATTCCCCAAAAGACACATGCCGCTATTCCACATTTACTACTTGTAGATAAAGAGCAATTTGTATCTAAACATAAATCACTATCAAAGAATATAAACATTACTCCCTGGCTAATACAAGCACCAACCAGTATTAAAGATATTCCCATCCAAACAAATGGCGGATATTTAACACATGACGCTAACAAGTATAATCCCCATGCTGTAGCACCCATTATTGTTGTTCCCAATGCAGCATTTTGTGCCATTGTATGTTGTGATGTATATTCAAAGCTTTGTGAATTGTATACATAATCTATTCCTCTGTTTGATTGCCAGCAGTTAATACCGGCATATTGCATTATTTCATCTGTTATTGTGCCTCCACTTAAATCTGTTGTGTCATCATCTGATAATTGTATAAATCTCTGCAGTATGGTATGATTAGACATATTGATATTTGTTTTGGATGTGATATGTATGTTTTTTGCAAGTATGTAGAATAAGTATGAAAGTTTGAAAATATGTAATATATGTTGTTATAATGCCAGTTAGTATTTGTGTGATGTATATAAAATATGTTGTTGTGGGTTGTTGTGGGGAGTATTGAAGATAGAACGAATGAGCATATGATGTGCACATACTGATGTAGAAAGATACCACAATAGAAGTTAAACTACTTACGCAGCCCTTCTGTGCAAATTGACTTAATATGAATGCACAAGTAACGAATGTACATGGTCCGAAGCATAGAAACCCATTTGCTAGCTATATCAATCCAATACATAACATTGTACAAACGATTGAAGTAGAAGAAGGAATGTCAATGTAAGAACAAATACTATTGCAAAAAATGAACGCAATTTTGTATACCTTACTCACTTTGCGGCTTCTCATACTACTCCTATCGCAACTACCAAACTATCAAACGACCTAACCTATCCAACAAGCAACTCTCTCTTCATAGTCTCAACCTTTTGCAGCGCCGCCGGCCGCCACTATTTTTGGCGATAATACTAATTTTCCCAATGCGAGAAAGCAGAAATGCCGAAGCGCCAACGTAGCAAATTGTCAAACTCTTTTGATGATTGATGTAAATGAGATTTGAGCCCCAATAAGGGAAGGAATAGCGCCGTTAGAGACTTGCAATTGATTGTCAGCAACTATCAATACATTGTCTGGTTCTATAAGGCCTTTTGTTAAGCAATAAGTATCCTGATTATTGAGGTAAACATAGCAAGAGATTGCAAGAGGTAAGTATCTTCCCCCTACCATACAACATAGGCCTATCATCCCCCCCACGATGTCAGTGACAATGAATAGTATTGGGATGGAGATGGAAGAAGAGGCCCCTCCTTCCCCCTGGAGACGATATGAGTTTGCAGATTCTCCTCTAAAAACAGAACGGATAAGACCATCGACACAACGAGTCAAGGCACTATTGATGGGCAGTCATACTAGAAAGGTATCAGAGGATGATGGTATGGATGGGATAATAATAACGGAAGCAACGAGTACTAGTCAAACGATCATTACGACTGGGGAAAGGAGTAAGGGAAGTCAGGGGAGCTCTAAGAGTACGCCGAACAATATGCCGTTTGATTCTATACCTCTGTCAAAAGAAGGGGGTGAACGTCGTATTTCATCTCTAAGTGGTATAGGCAGTAGCGGTGCCAGAGTCTTCGCGGGCATAACAAGTAGTACGAATGTATCACTTGTTAGCGACATATCTGACAGTATCAAGAGATCCAGTAAACAAACTCTATCCACATCCCCAAGTCGGCAGAAAGTAGCGTCTAACGATAGTGATACAAAGAGGACTGAAACAACGTTAGGGACGATCATGGGTACCATCTGCGAGGGTATATACGACTTTTGCTCCACCATAATTGATGATACCACTGTTGGGAATGACAATAACAATATGAAGTCAAAAGAAGATAGGAAGAAGGAAGCTGAGGAAACTTTTCTAGGCAAGATAATTGAATGTCCGACATTTACTTGTGGAGGCGGAGAATGTTCAGATGAGTCAGAATATACTACCTTGTCTGAAATCATACTGTAGTATGTTTGTCTACTTGTGTAGACTGTGTAGAATATTTGTGTATCCCTTACTATACGTAACATAACATAAATCTGTATATATTAGGTATCTTCCTTCTCAGTAATACAACATTTAACTTTACAGTGACCCTGGATCTTAATTTGTAATAGAAGGTTGTCGGTATACAGGCCCTCTAGTATAAGAAGATACGAGCTGCTGATTACCCCCGACATCACCACTTGCATTACTCAAGCGTCGGTGAGCTTGATCGTACTTTGCAGCCTCATAGGCCGCCGCCGCAAATCCGCCAACCATTTGTCTCTCCTGCTGACCCCCGTTCCCTGCATTCCTCACGCCGTACTGACTTCCACTTTCAATACTTAATCTTCGACCACCCTGTGTTGCTAGCTCGTTTCCAAGTCTAATCAACGCGCTTTCCCTAACTGCCGGTTCGTTAGCAATTGATTGACGATACGCCACACCTACAGAGTGCTCTTGACTTGGTCTTC
>Ga0214479_100371_pt1 | contig 27412 bp, 19 predicted proteins | sample M1_20Mar14CPVII9_5_FD_165054 | JGI IMG/M metagenome (GOLD analysis project Ga0214479, IMG submission 165054) | Marine eukaryotic communities from Monterey Bay, California, United States - M1_20Mar14CPVII9sort6BwellE14 | ecosystem: Environmental > Aquatic > Marine > Unclassified | place: USA...
CACGCGTTCAGCCCCACATGCCCGCATTCGCTATCGCTCATGCGTGCATTTTGGGGCTTCACTAGTGCAGATTTCATGCACTAAAACCTCGCATGCACTGCACTGGTTACAGTGCACGTTATTAAAGAAATAACAGACCAGATAATATAATTCATCTCATATACTAATAAAACATTCAATGTATCAGTCTTTAAGTAACGCTCTTTGGTTATTGGTGGTTTAAGGGCATTAGACATAATACTTTTATCAAACATCTATACCTACACAGTATACCAAGTGCACCAACAATTACATACCATTAGTGCTGCACGAACTGATTGAATTGTAATATAATATAGCCACATTAGTATACTAGCCATCAATAATAAGATCAATCAGTACCATCCAGCAACGTCTTTTACAAAGATTTATACCGTATTACTTTCAAGGTACAATTTAGATACGTAAACAAATAATTTCACATACACACGATATCAAATAATATGGAGACATTTACAGATGATACCGTAGTTGCATTGGCCTCGTTTCTATCCCCACATGATATGTTGAGTTTATCATTAACATGTAAAAGATTTGGTCATAAGCACGGTACGACAACGAGTCGATCTAGACGAATGGTGGAAAGAGAAGCTAGAAAAAGTGGAGGAAGTAGAGAAGTAAGGCAAAGAATAGAATCAATATCTCTAATGGAGGTTGCAGCACGTACAGCACTGTGTAATAAGTGGACTGATGAGGAGAAGAATGCTCTACCGAGACGAGGAGATGAATCATGGATAGGTCTGTATCAAGAGTTTTTGAAATTGTTCCATTTACCATTGCAATTTGATAAGTTGGCAGGGGGTAATATTTATTATGGACATAACAAACAATCAGTTGTATGTCGAAAACTGCAAGCAGGCCAAGGAGGATTTCATTCTGCGATTTGCACCAACATTATGAGAGCTGGGAGACACACTGTTTCGTTTAATGTTGATAATCGTCCAACAGGAGGTGCCGGAATTACATTAGGTATTATGAGACCAACAAGAGAGGATATTACTAGGTTGAATTATTGCTATCCTGCCTATGAAGACCTCTCAAGGTTTGCTTTGAAAGATTACGAGAATTTACACAGAGCAGATAATATTGATTGCTGTTTATTAAGCACCGCTGGTGGAATTAGCTTTACTAAAAGATGGTCCAATCAACGCACAGATATTAATAATTGGGAAGGGCAGGAAGAAATTCGTAATGATACCTCTTTCAAAATTGGAATGGTATTGGATCTTGATGAGGGTACATTAGATGTGTATAAGAATGATAGACGTCTTGGAACCACGATGACTGGATTGGTTGGTGAGTACTGTTGGGTAGTCTCGCTACGTCCAGAACAAAATCCAGATGCATCAAAGACTATTTCCATTGATCGATAGTCTTTTTGTTAGACTAGATATATACCTAATATAAAGTCCTTTTTCGATTTGGGTTAGTAGTGATATGTCTAGTTTAAAGTCGAACTGATCATCCCTATACCCGATACAAACACATACCCCTTTTCCACCAACCAAGCCCTCTCCTCTATCACCACCACAGCAGCCGCTTCGGCAATCGTCCCATACCCTATACCAAACCACACTCATCTACTTCTTCTTTCCACCCTTACCCTTCTTCTCACCTACACTCAATGGCATGGCTTCACGTTCAAAGGGTAAGAAATCAATTCCACCCATGAATGGCACCAACACATCGGGTACCCTAACACCATTCTCTTCTTGATAATTCTCAAGGAGACAACAGATACCACGTCCAGTAGCACACAACGTCGAGTTAAGGAAGTGTACATATGATGCCGTCTCCTTTAACATCTCCTCCTTGGTTAACTTGGCACCACTCCCGCCTCCAGTCTTCTTCTGTCCACAACGTGCACCCACACCACGTGCCTGGAAGTCGGTACAATTTGAACAACTAACCAACTCACGATATGCCTGTTGACCAGGGAACCATGCCTCCAAATCATACTTCTTAACAGCAGCATCATTCAATGCACCACTAACAATACAAACAACGCGGAATGGAAAGCCTAAACTTTCATAAAATTCCTTAGCCGCATCAATCATACGTGTTTGTTCTTTCGCACTTTCCTCAAAGTCATCCTTCACAACACAGAATTGTTCAATCTTTTCAAATTGATGTACACGGAAGATACCACGAATATCCCGTCCTGAACTACCAGCCTCTTTACGAAAGCATGTTGAGATACCCGCATATCGGAATGGTAATTGTTTATCATCAATCCATTCATTCTTGTGATATCCACAAATTGGTTGTTCACTTGTTGCAATTAAATACTTCTCTGAACTACCCTCGGGATCATCCGTCTTACCACTAACCTTGTACAATTGTTCATCAAAATCTTCCAATTGGGCAATACCCGCCATAACATCCTTATTCATCATATACGGTGGTTGTAACACCTGATAACCACGTTTCCTTAAAAATGCAATACTATAATTAATTAATGCCTGATTTAATAACACGCCGGCATTTTTTAAAAAGTATCCACGATGTCCCGCCACGGCCTGTCCACGCATTGGTTCATATCCATCAATACGCCATAGTAGATCATCATGTGTTAATGGTTTAGTAGGGGGTAATGTATATGTTAACTTTGAGATGGGTGATGGTAATAATGGTTTATCACCGGCATTTTCAGCCTCCAAAGGTTCAGGAAATAATGAAACCACTACATTATCTTCATCTTCATCTTGTGAAATTGGTACCTCTGGATCAACAATGTTACCAATTTGATTTAATAATGTGTCACGTTCCTCAGCAATTAATGGTAACTGCTCTTCCATTTGTTTAATTTTAAGTTTAGTAGATTTAACTTCGGCAACCTCGGCATCACAATCTTCACCTGCCTTCTTTTTTGGGGCGATTGATTTTGATAATTTGTTAAGGTTAGTACGGGCCGTGTCAATGTCACCACGGAGGGTACGCCATGCCTCGTCTTTGGTTAATACGTCATCTACTATTTGTGGGTCTTTATATCGTTGTTGCATGTAGGTACGATATTTATCGGGATTACCACCCTTGTAGGTACGGAGTGAGTTTATATCAATTGGCATGGTTGTTTATATTGTTGTTTAGTATATATTTAAGGGTACTGTGTGGTATATTAGAGATGTGTGACGGCGATAGATGTGCATTGGGTTGCTATTTGCAATGCCAATGAAATTATTAATTATTGATGGGGGGGGGGGTGTCTTTAGTTTATTTAGGGTCTACGTATCGACCTCAGAGAATAAAGAGGTATCCTTTTAGGGTTCCACAAGAGCAAAACTGGTCAAGGTGGCTGGCTTACCTAAGAGGGAGGACACTTGCCATCAGCTTTGTCCTACGTCCTTATCTTCGGTATTAGATATTGGTTATGCATAGATATAAACTATTACACTACTTCACCTCGACCACCACACTCCTCCGCCCACTATCCATAGTTTGGGACATACCTTTCTATGTCCTGTCTCCTATCACCTTCCAATAGAAACCGATATTTCAGATCCACCACCAGTTGGTCTTGTGACTATCCAACAATATTCTCCAACCAATCCACTCATCATAGTTCCAAGACGTCGACCATTCTTGAAGACATCTAGCGTACCCTCGTCAAGATCCAATACGCATCCTATTGTGAAAGAAGTCTCTCGAGTTTGTTCCTGTCCTTCCCAACTGAATGACTGGTTCTCATTTTGTCTCTTTTTCTGTAAACGCTGCTCTTCGTCCATAACTATCAATTCAGATTCCTCCCACCTTTTCCATCTAGGACGGAGTACTCCAAACCCCATATTAGTGCTATATAAACAACAATCAACGTTATTACGGTATAACGTCTCATATTCCTTCAAAGAAAATCTGGAGAGGTCATGAATGAGAGGATGACAACAATCTAAACTTGTACTTGTAATATCCTTGGTAGTTGGTCTCATGATTCCACATGTAATTCCATAATTCATTGAGGGATTGCCGTCATTGACCTGAAATGAAACGCTATGCTTCCCAGCTCTCATGATATTGCTACAGATTGCAGCACCAATAATACGGTACCCCACTCCCATTGAACTAACTCTTGTTTTGTCTTCTCCAACAGAGTGTGTTGAAGTTGATATGTGGCGAAAACCACCCCCAGCCAACTTATCGAATTGTAATGGATAACGAAACAACTTTAGAAACTCATTGTATATACCAATCCATGATTCATCCAAATGTTTGGGTAGAGCATTTCTTTCGTCCTCCGTTGCTTTAGTGAATAGTACTGTACGTGCTGCAACTTCCATTAATGAAATTGGTTCTGTCTTTTGTCTTACTTCTCTTGTGCATACTTCCCTTGCCGCCGATCGTTTCTTATCCCTACCATTCTTATCTCCAAATCTTTTACAAGTTAATGCTAAACTAACCATGTCATGTGGTGATAGGAACGAGGCTATTGCAACCCAGTTTGTCTCCATTGCAGTAAATTATATGTTGTGATATGTTAAATGAATAGCCAATACCGATCCCCGAAATTAAAATGGTATATACTTAACTATTAAAGAGTGTATACACTTAACTATTAAAGAGTTTGATTATGGTAATTCCGTTGTATATGATGAGTATAATATATAATGTGGCTAACAATAATAAATATGTAGGTACGACGTGCTGACCACTAAACACAACTTTTTTTGTGTACTCTATATTGTAACTTTAGTATAGGTATTTGATAAAAGTATGTATGAAGTCTATCACCCTAAAACCACCACTAATCGAAAGAGCGTTAAAACTAATGTATTGATATAATAGAGTATGATGCAGTATGAATATCCTGTATTGTAGAGTGTTTAGTATTGGGCCTGGCCAAGGCCTGTGTTGACTGTGGAGCACCGTTTACTCGCTAGGTCGCCCCTGATTCCAGCATTGAAAAATTGTAAATTGGCACGATATCGATGTTCATGTATTTATCTCTCACTACTCAACCTTTATATCGGCGCATTATAAGCACCATCCTCTCGGCATAGACGTCTAATATACTGCTTATTGTTGTTGCAAAGCATATACCATCATATCATTACACTAAAATAATATGACAAAGGATACCAAAGATACAACATCTCCACCTAAAAAATCCCCCTCTCCAATCACTACATTAGTAGCCGATCCACCACCTCCAAGCAAGCATAGATCATCACCTAAATCATTCTCACCAGCAACGTTACCACCAATCATATATGAAGATCCAATAACTAAAATATTAGAAGCCGAGAATGAACTACGCAAGGCTGAAGAGAATGGTGATACGAAGTTATTAGAAAAGGTGAATTTATCTGAATTATTGGAAAAGGATTTACAAGAGAGGGTCAAGGATAATAATACGATTGATGATACTGCCAATTGCAAAGCTGGTAGTAGTACTGCTATAGTTGGAAATAGTATTGTACAAGATATGAGGAGTACATCGTTTGATACCGACTATGATAATATCCAGCGTTTGCCCTCTGTAGCAGATACACAAAATGTCTCAGAACAGAAGGGTGATACGAGTGAACTCCCTACTGAAGTTCCTAACGATACTGTTAGAAAAGAGATATTTGCAGCAATGGTCGAGGAAGAAAAGTTAATGATGATGTCATCTCCAATAAAAGAACAGAAGGATACCGATTTAGAATCACAACCATTGGATAATAATGAATCAATACTACAAGATGCCAATGTACGTCCAACATCACCAACGAATCAAGGATTACCAGAAGTAGAAGCCTATTTAGTTGATAAAGATGATGTTGTTATTGCAACACCTACTCAACCATGGTATAAACAAAAACGAATGATAATGTTAATTAGTTTGGCATTTATAATTGCTATATTGTCAATTGTGTTGGGTGTTACCCTTTCATCATCATCAAATAACAATGAATCAAATGAGAATATATCATCGTCGAATACTGCTGCTACAGAAGAAGGTGTAGTTACAACAACCTCGAGTAGTGGCAGTATAGCCCCGTCATCAACAACATTTAGTGTCTTTGTTCCAGTATCAGAATCTGTTGCACCTTCTCCACCTTCATTAGCAACTGATCTATCTGATACTGATATTAGTCAAGCACCCACACCATCACCATGTTATAATATTAATATGAACATTGAGTATGATGGATATCCAGCTGAAACTTCTTTTCAATTATACAAAGTTGATATTGATGGGAGTAAAGAGATTATAAAATCTCATTCAGCCAAGGTCGGTGACTTGTTTTATAATGAAACAATGTGTCTACAAGAGGGAATGTATGCATATACAATGTTTGATGCTGATGGTATCTGTTGTTCATATGGCAACGGGAGTTACAATATAACGGACGCAGATGGTACATTGATTGTAGAAGGAGGGGAATTCAAGCAGGTTGAGATGACCAAATTCTCCCTTCCATATGTTACCGATTCGCCACCGCCGGTTGAAGAAGTGATACCCCTAGATGAGGAGGATGAGTGTTATAAGATTGAAATAACAATCGAGTATGACGGGTATCCAGCTGAAACATCATGGGAGTTACACAGATTAGTTTATAATGGTGGTGAAGATGAGTTGGTGGATTCACATGCAGGATCAAGCGGCGAAACATCATTCAATCAAACCATATGTTTGTTAGAGGGAGAGTATGACTTTACAATTATAGATCCCGACGGTATCTGTTGTTCATATGGGCAGGGTAATTACAATATATCAACACCGAATGGCGGAGTATTGGCCGAGGGTGGAGAGTTTACAGGGTCGGAGAGTTCAGTGTTTGTTTTTCCATTCGATTAAGGATATAGCATGGCAACTTAAAGTGTTGTGATACAAAGACAACTTTCTTATTCTTTAACTACACACCCGTCTCCTCTCGATCCCCTTCTGCAGTTGTGTCTCTCGACTCTATCTAAACTTTACTTGCCATTACACTACCATGTGAATCCAAGCTCATCCAATCTATCAATGCGATCTTGTGTGAGTTTCGTCTTCTTGCCTTCCTTAAATTTCTTGTATTGGGCACGTTGGCTGGCAACCCACCAATCAAGTGAGCCTTGAATACCTCTAGGTACATTAAGGTTACCATTAGCCAACTTGTACTGTTCAAGTTCAGCGAATCTCTCCTCCCACTTCTTGTATCGTCCTTTACTCCCTACACCAAGGCCGAAGCTTGCAATAGTTGCCCATACAATTTCTTCATAGTCATAGCTTCTACCAATTACCTTGCCCAAAAGATCATATAACTTTTTCTTCCTTGTGCCAATCATGCGATCATCCTTCGAAATAGCCCAGTATGCAAATTGAAAGAACCTATGCTCCTCGGCTTGGTCCATCATCCTAGCTCTTGAGGTAGGTGGATTTTCTAAAAGCCAATCGTCTAGCCATCCTACCCACTTGTTGAACTCTCTCTTAGTACCACCGTCAACATGCGATGGATCTTTATCCTTTCCCTCACCTTTATTGGGAGTATCATACTCTCCACGGTCACCTGTCATCATGCACACAATTGTCATCCACCATAACTTAGCACGTGACCAACCATTACACTTATCCAAGACATTATAATGAAGTCGTTCCTTTCTATGTTCATCAATCTTCTTCTCATCTTCTTCTGTAACCTTTTGTTTTAGGTACTGGGTGTCAATATCTCCTCCAACAATTGTCCCTTTCGATTGTTCCCATTCATCAAACCGCCTTTCCATCTCAGTAAATGCAGCCTCGAAAATGTGCATATCCGAGACCTTCTTTGCATCACTTCGGATACCGGAAAGAAGATTTGTTGCAATATTGGCAAGAGTTGCACTATTGAAAGGCATCAGGCTTGGTGCTTGAAACCCTTCGGGAGGAATTAGCTCAGGATCATACTATTTGAAACAGATAGATAGTTGAGCCAGGAGTGAAACAGATACATAATGACGATATATAAAACAGCTTACCTCCTCGGCAATCTTATTTAGAATCCTCATGTCAATTTGCAAAGCATCCAATCCAGCCGCCTCTTCACCTTGTTTAGGGGAAGAGGTGGCTCGGATCGATCCTTTGCCGCCCACCAACTGCCCACCATCGGAAAAGCCCGTTGATCCCTCAAGATCAACGGGCCTTTCCGAAGATGCAAAGACGGTAGAGGGGTTCGACATGATAAGTCACCTTATGCTAATAGAGACATCCAGCTATACTAGCATTCTAGAGCTATCTCTTCCAACTTTGTAAGGTCTACTACGGTCAGGCATAGGTGCCTGTAGTTCTTCGTTCGTTTCGTTGGATACTCTCAATTATACACAGTTTCCCGGGACGGGAATTAAGGCAAACCCCCATTGTTTATACTTTAGCATCATCGTATAGGTAGAGGAGGCATGTCAATGGTTAGGCATCGGTCCTTTGCAACTCAAGTTGAGGGATATATGGGCTTTGAAGAAGCTAGTCTACTTTTGTGTCCCTCGACGGGGTTCTTTCATTCTCATTCATGGATGTAGAGAATGGTGAATCATATTTGCTTCATGTGAATCTGTGTATTGATAATGTATTCATCTGAATTGTCGTAAGTTGCCGATCAGTGTCCACTATGCTCTTCTTCTGATCCGCACTGCATCGATGTAAGGGCAGCTGTCTCTCATCCAAAGGGTATCCATGTGATTCGTCTTGACCGATGATAGCTTAAAACTGAATACGAAAATCTAATGAATCGATATCTCTTTACTGCCATCATTCAAAAAGAAGTAACATATTCTGGCCCTATCTCCTGCCAGTATTATTACCGTGTATATTGACACGGCTAATTAGTCTTAGTACACATTCATTTGTTCTCTTTGTATGTCGATATGAGGTGTGTCTTTGCAAATTGTCGTTTTGAGAAGAGGTTGCTCTCGTCCGCATAATACATCCACGGTGGTGATCTATACCATGTTATCATCTAAACAGAGTGATGCTAACTATGTGGCCTCGATTGCCATCTCATGTGAAATATTCAGTCCAAGTTCTCAACTAACACTGTGGTATCTACTACTCCTAACTAAACTTCATGTAATTTGGTTTCTCCTAAACCGCACTAGCTTATTCAGATGCTTGCTTTTCATCTTTAACCTTGGCCACCTTCATCTCATTTTGTTCAACGAGTCTCTCTACACGATTAGCCTCAAGTGTATTTGATACTCTGGCTTGTCGAGATATAGCCTCGGCATGCAACCCTTCCTCAGCAGCCGACTCTACCGCCACTGCTGCTGCTGCCAATATGGCTGCCGATTCTTCGTCCCCTTCACCATTAACCCCAACATCATCGTCATCATTCTCCGAGCTCTTTCTATTGAAGAATCCACGGACTAAACTCTCGTCTCCATCCTCCTCACCATCTTCACCCTCGAAGAACCCGAGCAATCTCTCGACCTTGACTTGGAATATCCTCTTGGCATCTACTTCTACTACCTCGAAGTTCCATCCACGGCTCATGACAAAGTCACCCTCATGAGGGATTTCACCAGCACAAAAGCAGAGGAAGCCACTGAGGGTGCCGTATTCTTTCAGAACTTCTTCTTCGTCGAGATTAAGGCCAAGGACGGCATCGACATCTTCGAGGTCGGCATCTCCGCGGATGAGGAAGGTACCATCTTCTTGGAAAGTTATCGAGTCTTCACTGAAGACGAAGTCATCCTCATCGTCCTCGTCATAGATCTCGCCAACAACCTATGAGTTAAAGTGTACGTCGTGGGTTGAGATTGAATGTAAGATAGGATATGAAAAAGAACATATCATGTGCACATCATATGCACAAAAACAAACTACTCACCTCCTCAACGATATCCTCCAACGATACCAACCCCTCGGTACCTCCATACTCATCCACAACCACAGCCATATGTACCCTCCTCCTTCTCATTTCTTGTAATACACTCCACCCGTTCGCCGTTTCCGGTACAAAGTAACAAGATTCAATCAACCCCGCATCATCAATGGTAGTTTCCATACGTGATGCTAATTGAGATCCTGTCAAGGATCGGACATATCGATCCATTGTCTTACCGGTCGGTGGATCAATGAATGATAACTTTCCAATATCCTCTTGTGCCTGTTGTTGTGATGTTGATGATGGTTGTTCAATTGGATTCTCATTATCCCCAGCACCATCATCTCCATTAACAATCGTATCATCCCCACTCTTACTTGCCGGCTTTTTATATTCTTCACCATCCACCAATACACCCTTAACAAAGAAGTCCAATACACTCTTTGCCAGCACAATACCCACAATATTATCAATCTCACCATCATATACAGGTATACGACTATATCCACTCTCCCTAACCACGCCCAACACTGATGCCACACTCATACTCTTAGGTACAGCCACCACCTCCACACGTGGTTTCATAATCTCCCTAACCTTCTGATCTTGTAAATTCAACACTCCCTTTATCATTTCCTGTTCCGAATGATCAATGGTACCCGAATCTCTAGCTCCCGTAACAATTAGCCGTAATTCTGAATCAGTCACACCTGAATTTTCCTTCGTACGTACACCAAATAAACGTAATGTCCCCTTTGCCAATGTACTTAATGCAAACCCCACTGGACCAATAACATTCGCCAACATATTAATTGGTGGGACCATTAATCGTGCTACACGTTCGGCATTAATAACACCTATATTCTTGGGTAATAACTCCACGAAGAATAAAGTAATGACAGTTAGGAAGATTGCACTCCATTTCTCGGCGTATGTGCCAAAGATATGATCTGCTAAATGCGTGAATAATGTAGTGGCGTAGATACTGCATGCCGTGCTTGTAACTAATATGGTAGTTAATACTCTTGTAATATCTTCATTTAATGCTTGGAATGTACCTCGTTTTTTAGACCCTGAAGAGGCTTTTTGTTTCTCCTCCTCTTCGGCAAATTCACGTACCTTCCATGGATATAATGTAGTTATGGCAATTTCAGCAGCGTGGAATAATGCAAGGGCGGTGAATATACCTAACCATATTGCCAACTTGGCGAATAATTCATTATTGGAAAGGGGTGTTAGTACTGCATCTGGATCTCGCTTTACTATACCACCGGATGCGTTTGCTATACGTGATGTTGTTGTTGAGATTAGTAGTGTGGCGAAGGCACATAGTAGACTGTAGGTTGGTCTAAGACCACGGCGTTTGTTGAAGAGATTGTGTTTGTTTTTGTTGAGTATTGAATTGCTATTATTTTTGATGGGTTGTGTTGATCGTCGTTTCAATTTATGATTGATGGATGTAACTTTATTAACAACATTCGACCGTATAGATTGTGAGGCATTACGAGCCCATCTTATTGGATTTCTACTAACTCGCTTCTGTTGTTGTTGCTGGCTTGCTGTGAATGATGGTGATACTGATGTGGCTGTTAATGTATAAGGGCAAACATGACCAATGCTATTTTCTATATCACACTCAGCCTCCTCTGATACTTTGAGGATTGTTCGTGACTGCGGTTGCAATCTAGATACGGCATTATACCGGGATTTAGAAGATGTATATCCACCGCGGTATATACTACGAGGTGTTGTTGCAAAGGCACACATTGTTGATGGAGAAAGTGATGTCATTGATTTTGCATCAAATTTGATGGCCGATACCGTGCTCATATTCATAGAGAGCAGACATACGCCCACCATCATTGTATAGCCCATTGATAATAGAGCTGCCTTTATTGTTATAGATTAATAATATACCCTCAAACTGGATTGCAATACGCCCCTACTGTATTGTTTTCTTAACCTCTCAAAAAAACAATTGGAAGGATACCGACTTAAATTTATGAGAGTTGCTGAAACCAATGTTAATAGTTGATAGTATGGCCATAAATGTGCTCAAATGGTGAACGTCCCGTGACGGAGAGATGTTGTTTCTCAGCCACCAGTTGACAAAATTCTACTGAAGAAGTTAAATCGAAACGAGTATCATCTACTTGTTTAGAACGTAGCAACAATAATTCTAGTGCATTATAATTGTTTTAAACACTACTTTATATATTAGTGATCTTTCGATTAGTAGTGGATTTAGGGCGATATAATCTATCTTATAAATATCTCTCCCAAAGTTAGTGCACCAAAAAAAAGCAAAATAATATATCCTCTCAAAAACTTATATCGCGGCAACATACAATAGTTAGCCATATCAATTATACAACATATACAACGGGATAACCATTTTCAAACACTATATAACAGTAGTTACCGTATAATTCCAGGGCTACAGAATACTGACACTTTTTAGGTACATAAACAGATAATAATTTCACATATCATACACCGAATCAAATGATATGTTGAGTTTGGCATTAACATGTAAAAGATTTGGTGATAAGAATAGCATGGATACGAAAAAACGATCGGCTGTCAGGGACGAGAGTACAAGAGAAGTGAGGCAGAGAACAGAATTAATATCATTAATGGAAGTTGCACCAACTGCATGCTAAGTGGACTGATAAAGAAGAAAATGCTTTGCCAAGACGTGAGGATGAGTCATGTGGATTGGTATATATCAAGAGTTTCTATTAGTATTCCGTATGCCATTACAATTTGATAAATTGGTCGGGGGGTGTATGAAATATGTTGACGAAGACAAAACAAGAATTTACTCAAATACATCAAATGTACTGATGAATCGTAGCACGGTTATATGCAGCAATATCATGAGAGCTGGAAAACACACATCACGAGTTTGAGGAAATGTCATCCGGCCTGTGATGATCTTTCTAGTTTCTCTCTGAAGGATTATGAGATACTACACCAAAATAATATAGACTGTTGTTTAATGGACACTTCTATTGGACATGGCTTAATCCGCAAGAGATGGAAAAAGTGGGAGGAATCTGATTTAATGGTTATGGAAGAGGATCAGCGCTTGCAGGCTGAGTACCAAAGTCAGTGCCGACCATTCAATTGGGAAGGGATGGAAGAAACCGAACAATCCTCATACAAAATAGGATTCATACTGGACCTTGATCATGGTATACTAGAAGTATATAAGAATGATAGACGTCTTGGGACCATAATGACTGGATTATCTGGTGAGTATTGTTGGGTAGTCTCGTTGTATCCACGTGGTGCACAAGTATCGGTTGCTATTGGTAGGTGATTGGAGACAAGGATATTAGGATTGTATAAAAGGTATGTCCCAAACTAGCGGATACCGGGCGGAGGAGTTAAAACCTACAGAAGTATGAGGTGTGAAGTAGTCGTAATCAAGCGAGTATAGTTCATATCTATGCATAACCAATAACCAAGGACATAATATATAATACCGAACAGTACAACACCAAAGATGTACCTAGGAGTAATAGAAACAATAGCTAGCGAGCTAAGGAGATACCGTATGATACAGGCTAGAGCTCTTGCTCCTTGCTTGCTTAGTGACTTGATTGCTAGGGATACCTAGGATACCTTCATTCTCCATTCTCCATCACTCGTTTTTTGATCATTTAATCATTTTATTTATGGCATACATTGCAAAATAGCCCCTGCCTAACTAATAACACCGTTGCCGGAGATTGCAAATAACTACGCGAGGAAAAGAATATGTCGAAACGCAGTAATGAAACCGATGCCGAATACAAGGTGTGTATATTCAAAATGAGTATATGTATGTGGTTGTTTACTGCAGTTAGTGATGGGTGGAGGTTTTATGAGGTTATTTATTATTTCTCGTCTATGATTAAGAACAAATATTTGCTACTCTTGATTAAGCTTGGCAGCTTATGACGACAGTACTTTATCACCAAGATCTATGAGACATTATGAGAAATGATTTCAATTGTTGTGTTATTTGATGTATTTTATTTTATATAATAAATGCTCACATCTTTTGTGTCATCCTTCATATCATTTTAATACAGGCAAGAAAAAAGGCAAAGAAGGAGAAGAAGAAGAAGCTGAAGAAGGAATCTAAAAAGAAGAGCAAGTCGAAAGAAGAGAGTTTTAATAATAAAGAAACTGAAACATCGTCGTCATCATCTATCAAAGACGATGAGGTACCATCGTCAACAACATCGGTGTGGAAATCATTTACAGATGCTCCATTTACGAAATCAGTGCAAGATGCTCTTGTAGAAGCTGGGTATAGCGAACCTAGTTCAATTCAATCTCATGCTTGGCCAGTTGCTATTAGTGGAAAGGATTTAATTGGTATGTATTATTGTGTATGATTTGTGTGTGTATATGTGTGTGTGTGTGCATATGTCATTCTTTTTATTTACTTACAATCTCTCATGTCTTCTCATGTACTTATTCTATTCTAATTACAATCTCTCCACACCGACTGTCCATCATAGCCGTGGCAAAGACTGGCTCAGGCAAGACACTAGGTTTTCTTCTCCCAGTTTTTCATCGTATTAGCAACTCTTCTTCTCTTTCTCAACAACAAAGCTCCGGAGTAGAAGTAGCACCATTATGTATCATATTATCACCCACGAGAGAATTGGCAATACAAATACACGGTGTGTCTGTTAAATATGCAAGCTGTTACAATAACATTAACTGTGAATGTGTCTATGGAGGTACCAATGTTTCATTACAATGCAAGCAGCTCAAGGAAGCTAAACCACAAATACTCATTGCCACACCTGGACGATTATGTGATTTATTGGAGCGTAATGTTTTAACTTTATCGTGCAGTTCAATGTGTGTATTGGTGAGTTCCACTACTGATGTTCGAAAGTATCTGTTGTTCTATATGTATCTTGATGGATGCTCTTACCTCATATTCATATAATCTACATATATATATATAAAGGACGAGGCTGATCGTATGTTAGGTAAGCAGAAGTTAATTGTGCACAATGGTCACAGACCACCCTTTGATTTGGGGGCATTGGGTTCTGATTGTGAAACCAAGATATGAATGCATACTCACGGGCTGTAGATTGAGTTGAATTGTACATATGATATGGTTTTGCACATTCACTAGCAAAAACTAACCACCCTACCTCCCTCTCTTCTTGGATATGCCTGTGACCATTGTGTGGAATTAACTTCTGATTCCCTTAGACATGGGTTTCGAGAAACAAATCAGTCAGCTTATGAAAGTATTACCAACAGATAGACAAACCTTATTCTTCACGGCAACATGGCCCAAGGCAGTACGGCGTATGGCTGCGCGGTATCTAAGAGAGGGTGAGACAAGTGAGGTATTCATCGGTGGAGCAGGGGACGGAGAACTTACTGCAAATAAGGCAGTGACACAATCATTTATTGAAGCACAGGATGATGAGAAGGATAAGAAATTATATGATATATTGTGTGGTCTGGATCCTCAAGCGAGTGTTGTAATCTTTGCGAATACGAAACGAAGAGTTGATTATGTATCAAAGGCATTTTGGGACGAGGGATTTGCAACAGTTGCCGTACATGGGGATAAACCACAGCATGAAAGAGATAGTTCGTTGAGAAAGTTTATCAAGAAGGAGGTCAATATACTCGTGGCAACAGATGTTGCAGCTCGTGGACTTGATATTAAAGGAGTAACGCATGTGATCAACTTTGATATGGCAAGGGATGTGGAAAGTTATGTTCATAGGATCGGAAGAACTGGACGCGCCGGAGAGCTCGGACAAAGCATTACATTTTGGAACCCAGACTACGATAAGGATTGTAGCCCAGCACTGGTAGTTATCGCAAAGCAAGCTGGACAGGAGGTACCTCCATTTCTCCAGAAATACGAAAATGGGAAAGCGAGTAAGCAATGGAAGATTGCACGGGCTGAGAAAGCTACAGCAGAGCTACATAAGGGATCTGACTAAAGACAAAGAAGTGTCTTATTTGTAACCTTGGCAAATAAGTGATATCGTGTAATGAGATGAGTCCATAAGGAAGGAGAGGTAGATACCTCAAATGGCGTTCATTCCTTCTCTTTCTTTTCAATGGGGGACAATAGTACCGCAATATGCAGAAGATGATCTTTGGTTTGATTGTTACTGATACAATATTACTACACATCTGAATCTCATCTAATCGAATCTAAATATCAAAATGTAAAGCACTACTACTCTGAATCCTCTGTCTTTTCAAACTCTAGGAGGATTTCGTCAGCACGCAATGAAGCTCCTACTTCTCCGTGTAACTTACTAACTGTAGCTCCTGCCTTGTGAGACTTGATAATGTTTTGCATCTTCATAGCCTCGACGACACACAGCTCTTGACCTAATTCAACAACATCACCTTCCTTAACAGCAAAGCTAATCAAGGTACCAGGCATGGGACTTAGAACAAAGTCACCGAGGTCTAGTGGAACAGGTTCCTCCATGTGACGTGCCAACTTATACTCGTCAGGGCTCATGACAAGGATATCAGCATCCAATCCATACATTGTCAATTTGAGCATGCCAACCTCATCATCTCCATGTACCTGCAAAGCTCGACTTTCTCCTCCTATTTGCACATTTGCAAAGTCACTTGATGGTTCATAATCCAATTCAGACATATCTATGAACTGAGCCTCGTCAATATCATCATCTTCTATTTCATCTTCTTCATTTTGAATCTTTGTAACACAAGAAGAAACAACACCCGCACCATCAATTGATGAACGAACAAGGTAGGCATCACCAAACATACCGCCTAAACAAACTACAACTTCCTCTACCTCATCCCGAGTATCTCTACCTAATAATGCCAATGGTGGATTCTTCAATAATCCTTCCCGTCTCCTAACAATCTCCCTTGCAATAACAACAAACTCTCTACGTTCCAACTCTGATAATTGTCCACCACTAAACCCATCAGGATAATGTTGTCCAATAAAACCCGTGGGTGTATATCCCTGAATAAAGTCTGTATTTCGTAATACATCCCGTACAAATGGTACATTATGTTGTACACCTCGTAATAGATATTGATCTAATGCTGATCCCAGGCCTGATATGGCAGTTGTTCGTGATATTGGACTGTAACTTATAATCTTGGAAAGTATAGGATCGTAATGTGGCGTGATGACCATACCGGGAACTACTCCCGTGTCTATTCGGATATGGCATGTATCCTCATCAGTACTACTATCCGATTTGACATCTAACAGAGATGGAGGCTCGACATACTTTACCAAAGGTCCAGTACTAGGTAGAAATCCTCTAAATGGATCCTCGGCATATATACGTGCCTCAATAGCATGTCCAGTATACCGAACATTAGCACCCTCTCCACCATCTTTAATATTCTCCTCCGATTCGCTATTATCCAATAAATCTAAATATTTTTGTGGTATACCACGTCCACTGGCCACCTCTAACATACCATGGACCAAATCAACATAATTCCCACTATGATATCCATCACCACTAATCATTTCAGTTACCGGATGTTCAACTTGTAATCTTGTATTCATTTCCAGGAAATAAAAGTTTTGATGCTTATCTACTAGAAATTCAACTGTACCCGCACTTTCATATCCAACATTCTGTACCAATGATTTCACTTGACGTATCATTTCCCTTCGTGTACTTGGTAATAAGTGTGGACTGGGAGATTCTTCAATAACCTTTTGATTACGACGTTGGATACTACATTCTCGTTCAACAAAGCATAATATATCCAATTCATACGTTTGTGGATTCATACCAGATAAGACTTGTATTTCAATATGATGTGGATCTTCTACATACTTCTCAACTAATAATCGATCATCCCCAAAGAAACTTAAGGCTTCTGCTTTGGATAATTTGTAACCTTCGATTACTTGGGGATCAGTGTAACAGATACGCATACCTTTCCCACCCCCGCCGGAGGAGGCTTTAATCATTATGGGGTAGCCTATATCATTAGCTATTTGAATAGCATGTTCCGGCGAGGTTATCTCTCCATTATATCCTGGTATTGTTGACACACCTGCCTCATCGGCTATTAACTTTGATTGGATCTTATCACCGAGAGACTCAATTGCATGACTGGATGGTCCTATAAACTTAACCTTCTTCTTCTTCTTCTCTTCTTGACTATTAGTATTGCTATTAGTACTCTCTCCACCATCAACTTTGTATGGTTCTTCATTAACAACCATCTTCTCAACCCTTTCAGCAAAATGTGAATTCTCACTTAGGAAACCATATCCAGGATGGACACCCTCGGCACCAGTCAATTCAATAGCCTTACATACTTTATTAATATCTAAATAACTATCCGAACTGGCCGGTGGTCCGATACATACTGCCTCATTTGCAAGTGTGACATGTGGTGAATTCGCATCAGCTGTGGAATAGATTGCAACTGTACGAATGTTATGCTTGTGTGCTGATTCGATGATACGGATGGCTATCTCGCCTCTGTTTGCTATTAGAATTTTTCGAAATGGCGGGGTATCGGTTGTGGTATTTGATGGAGTGGATGATAGGGAGCGAGCTGATGGTTGTAATAAGTTTGGGGTGTATTGCAACAATTGACTGTTTAATATTGCAAATGTTGATGTGTTGATTGCACGAGCCGTCGTACTGAACTGTCTAGAACTATTTGTTATAGCACAAGAAGAATGTTCTTGCGGTATATTTGATACAATAGATGAAGCACGATATACCGACGATGACACTCTACTTATTCTTTGACAATAGGGTGCACCAACACCCCGCAGAATTGAGAATAATTTGATAGATGACATATCTTGTGTTAATTGTATTGTTTGTGCTATCACAGTACAATTTATAGATTACTCTAGAGATTTATGTTCCCTGTTTAATGCAGTATATAGTGTGATATGAATTGAATTCTGATTGGCAAGAACCTCTATATTGATTGCAATAATAGCAGCAGCCGAACTTTGAGTTGATATTGATGCCTAGGCAAAGAAGTTTCTTTCGTTTTTTAAGTTTCAAGACATAAAGAAGCATTCTGCCTCACATACGTTGCGTCTATTGCTCTCCTCGCAACTTGTATGGTTCAATATAATATACTACCTATCTGGAAATAGAGGTTTGTAGCAGAGCATTGAACATCTTACTTGTTATATAAAGCAATTAATTAAACAGTGGCATATAGTACACACATCTTGTGAGCAAAAATTAGTTAGAGTATTTACAAATATACTCTCTCATAACCAAGGCACCATAGGTACAATCATGCCGGTGGACAATATAGATACGGCAACAATTGAGAAAAGACCTGCTGACGATGCGGCTGACGACTGTGAAGCGGGGATAAACTCTAGTAATAATGATAATAATGAGGTCATTGCAGTAGATAAAGTTGACGATGACTTCTCCGTCGATAAAGATATACTAACTCCACTCGAAGTAACAGCCCCTGAAGTAGATGAGAATTATGTAAGAGGTACATGTACAGATCGCGAAAATAGAGATTTACAATCATTAATAGAGTTCAAGTATGATAGAGTACGATACACCAAAGATAGCGTCAGTACACGTAAACAATACAAAACCAAGGACGGCATTGCATTACAGATATATCAGGGCGAGTTGCTTTTGCCTGAAACATCTTTTAGTTTCATCGTGGCATCAGATCCTTGGGGAGATACACGTATTACATTTTACATTGCATGGATCGTGTGGTGTTTACAGATTACACTTCTATCATTACTGACATATGACAATTATAAAACCACATCCGAAACGTTGGGTGGTAGTATAAATCGGTTTGGTTTCCCGGTTGAGGCAAGTACAGAGGTTATTGTATCTCAATATATTAGTGTATTCTTGATGGCCGTTACTTCGAGTGAGATTCCAGGGGCAGTATCACAAATTCTTCGTGGGTATGATACAAGGAAACCAATGTTTGATCATGCCTTCCCCAATACAAAGAATAAGAAACAGAAATGGCATCTCCATAACTTACTTCGTGTCGTAGAAGGACTCTTTGCAATTATTGCTGCCTTTATCACCATCATGCAAGAAACAACCGTTAGGAATGTACTGTTGAGTTTCAGCACACTTCAGGCCATTACAAACTTGGATAATATCGCGTATAGATTATGTCTACAAGGTTTCTTAGGGATGAATGCCCGTGCCGGTGCAATCCATGTAATTGTTGCCAAATATAACTACGATGCTTACAAATTGCCAAGTGAGACAAAGTTTTGTGGTTATGGATCACGTCGAGTAGCATATCTGGACGGCAAGCTAAGATATCTCATCATGATACTGTTTGTGGCAGTTGCCTGGTTATCTACATCAATTATTGTCATCAACCAGTCAAAAGGAAACTACCGATGCTCTCAGAAAATTATCAATGAAGATTATTATAAAAAAGTTGAAGGGCGTTGCAGTGAATATATATCATCACAAACTAGCAGTGAGAAAGTACCTGTCGGGGGAGATAAAAGTAAGTCAGATGTACCTCTTGTAGTGGCAGTGAAAGAGAAGGCCGACACAAGCATTAGTTGGGCAATCATTGATCCTGATACAATGAAAAGCGTCAAGAATGCATACAGTTCCGGAGAATCATTAATTGGAGGGACAGGCAAGTTCATTGACGGTGTTTATCTTTATTACACCTGTCTTCCTCGTAACATTAGTGGTGTTTGGGCTATTAAAAGGGCAGGCAACACAACAGATGAAAAGTTCTTTGAGAGCCGATCAGGAATCTACAAGCTTAAAAGCGGGGTATCCATTGACGGTTTAGAAGGAGGAGAGGAGGTATGTGTAGATGATTCTAAGAAAGATGACGAAGGTGAAAATATCAAACGAAGCCACCTGATTGGAAAGTATTTCGGTGCCTGTAATTATGATATAAACATCGGAGATGGTAAGTGCCATGATAAGCATAACACACCTGAGTGTGCCTTCGATGGATTCGATTGCTTAGTTGACACAAAACCAACAGTATCACTAGATGGAGATATAACTGAAACTGAAGGTGCCACTGGAGACTCTGATGTAAAACAAAACGAAGGAGGTTTTGTCGAAGACGACCTTTCTAATGCAACAGGTCCAATTGAAGCTTCCCAAAATGACACACTGACACTACCAAAGCCCACAGAAGTTACTGATATTGTAAATGGCACCGTTACAATTGTTGAAGAAGCTATTAACAAGCTGCCTTGAGAAGAGGGTAAGGTGCAAGGTATCTAAGTTAAGGTATATATCCTGATGAATATAGAAGGGTATTAGTAAACTGTGTAGGATGCTATATATTACTGTATGTCTAGGTTATCCTTCACCTGCCAATAGAAGCCGATACTTGTGCATCAGAAATCGTTATGATAGCCCAGCAGTATTCACCAACCAATCCACTCACCATAGTTCCAAGACGCCTATCATTCTTATATAAATCTAATGTCCCCTCATCAAAGTCCAAAACCATTCCTATTTTGAATGCGACATCTTCAGTTTCCATCTAATGTGCCTGCGTCAAGATCCAAAACCATTCCTATTCTGAATAAGACCTCTTCAGTTTCTTCCATCCCTTCCCACTCAAATGGCTGGTAATTATTTTGCATAGAAGCCCGCAAACGTTGCTCTTCGTCCATAGCCATCAATTCAGATCTCTCCCACTTTTTCCATTGTCTACGGATCATCCCAATCCCCATGGACGTACTAATTAAACAGCAATCAACATTATTGCTGTGTAACATCGCATAATCCTTCAAAGAAACGCTGGAGAGGTCACGAATGAGAGGATTGCAGCTCCTCGTTAAAGTTGTAATGTCCTTTGTTGTTGGTCTCATAATACCACAAATTCCATAGCTTCTTCGATCACCATCATTGGTGAAATCAAACGAGACAGAATGTTTACCAGCTCTCATGATATTGCTACAGATTGCAGTACTACTCAACAATCGGTCTCCTCTAATTGAGCATACTTTTGTTTTGTCTGAATTATCAACATACTCTACACATTCGCCAACCAATTTATCAAACTGTAAAGGTAAGCGGAATACTACTAGAAACTCATTATATATACCAATCCAAGATTCATCTCCACGTCTCGGTAAAGCATTCTCTTCTTCCTCTGTCCACTTATTATACAATACCGTACGTGCTGCAATTTCCATTAATGATATTGTTTCTATCCTTTGCTTCACTTCTCTCGTACTCTCTCCTCTGGCTGCAGATCTTTTCCCACCCAAACCGTGCTTATCACCGAATCTTTTACACGATAGTGCCAAGCTTAACATATCGTGAGGCGAGAGGAACGAGGCCAATGCAACTACCGTATCATCTGTAAATGTTTTCATTGCAGTAAAGTATTATTGTTAATATAATGACTTGCCGATACCGATCTCCCGTTAGTAAAATGGTATACACTTTTGACTATTATTTTAGAGTATAGATATTACAATCCCGTTGTTTTATATGAAGAGTACAGTGTACTAACACCGCTAAGAATATACTTACAAGCTCGGCCACTACAGACTGAAGACAATCAGTATTGATGTATTTTTGGTGTATACATACTAACTTTGGTTAAATATGAACTGTCTATTCAATTATACTGAATACTAGGTGCACAACTAGTCGAAATATCATTAAAAAATGATATTTCTTCTATGTCCTCGCGTCGGTATACAAACTGCTTTTATTCTACTACTATCTACTGCTTTCGCCAAACAAAGGACAACAACATAATGAGTTAACGGTATATATCCTCTGCTTCAAACACTCCTTCTTTCAGCTTCTTTGCCTTTTTTCTTGCCTTATATTCGGCACGGTTTTAGTAATATTCTTTTTTCCTCTTGTTCTTTTCCTCTTGCTATTATCCTCTTGATGATGTTACGATAAGTTTATACTGATACACTACGTTTTGATTGGCCGGCAATCTGCCGGGAGAATGAAGGTATCCTACATAGGCTCTTCGCTAGCTCTGTACGATATCTCATAGCTTACTATTTCTATTACTCCTGGGTACTGCATCTTTGGTGTTGTTACTGTTCGGTATTATATATTATGTCCTTGGTTATACAAGATATGAACTATACTCGCTTGATTACGACTACTTCACCTCATACTCATACTTCTGTAGGGATATCCTTGTCTCCAGTCACCTTCCAATAGAAACCTATACTTCAGCTCCACCACCAGTTGGTCTTGTGACAATCCAACAATATTCTCCAACCAATCCATTTTTCATAGTTCCAAGACGTCTTTATCATTCTGGTAGACATCTATAGCGTACCCTCATCAAGATCCAATACGAACCCTATTTTAAAATAAGTCTCTCGAGCTTGTTCCTGTCCTTCCCAATGAATAAAACCCATCATACCAACGTTCCTCCAGTCGCCTGTTTTCCATCTTCTACGGAGTAATCCATTTCCCGTACACGTGTTTAACAAACAGCAGTCAACATTATTTTGGTGTAACATCTCATAATCTTTCAGAGAAAAGCTAGATAGGTCGTCATCGGCAGGATGGCATTGTGCCAAACTTGTAATTTCCTCTCTTGTTGGTCTCATAATTCCACACAAAATTCCATACTTCGCTGGATTATCATCATTAACCTGAAATGAAACGCAATGCTTTCCAGCCCTCATAATATTGCTGCATATAGCAGAACTGATCGTCATTCCAAATGAACAGACTGTTGTTTTGTTCCCCCTTTCTACATATTTCATACATGTCCAACCAATTTATCAAATTGCAATGGTAAACAGAACAACTTTAGAAACTCTTGATATAGGCCAATCCATGACTCATCATCACCACGTCTCGGTAAAGCGTTCTTCTCCTCACCAGTCCATTTAGTTTGTAGTACTGTACGTGCTGCAACTTCCATCAAGGATATTGATTCTGTTCTTTGCCTGACTTCTCTGCCTGATCCTCTATTTTTATTTGCTTCTCTAGCCGCCAGTCGTCTCGATCGACTTGTTGTCGTACCATGCTTAGATCCGAATCTTTTACATGTTAATGCTAGATTTAACATATCATGTGGCGATAGGAATGAGGCCAGTGCAACTACCGTATAATCTGTAAATGTCTCCATTGCGTAAATTGTTTGTTTGTTTATGTTTGTTAATGACTGCCGATATCGACCCCGAAAGAAAAACACTATATACCCAAATATTAGATAGTATTTAATAATGGTAATTCCGTTGTGTATTGGCAGTACAGTATACTACCGCGGCTAACAATAGAGAACTTATGCTAAGGTGTACAAGATGATGTGCGTGTGAGAGACGTACGATACTGTACTCTTTGCCTTTGCAATTTGCAATTACAGACTAATGAGTTTGGTGTGACCTAAGTATTGATATTGCCAACACAAGCTTGGAAGAGCATTAAAAACAACTGATATATCACCTATATCCTTGGTATATGTACTTCTTTAATTGTATTGCATAGGACGAGCTTCTTACTAGATTTGTTGGGGGGAAAATTGAAAATTGAATTGAAGATATCTTGGCGAGCTAACCGTATCTTGATAATAACTGATAACTTCTTCTCTTGCTCTTATCAATCTTTGCAGGCTTTAGTATACCAAGGATAAAGAGAGCATATCAGTGTTTAATACTGTTTCAATTGATAAAAGATTCGTGATCTGAGAAATGCTACCATCATATCAAAATCCAATAACAATCTCACCATCTCTCTCTACACAACTTGCAAATCATTATACCTTAATACATAAACAACAGATCATACATAATGCTGTATTAAATACTACTAATAAATTATGGGTTGAACCTTATAGTTACAATCATACTGCTCATAGCAATGGAGAGATCATAGAGAGCAAGGGAGTAGATGTCGAACGAATAGTAATAGAATTCACAGGACATGTTTCTGGTATACAATACGATCGATTTGGAGCAGTTTGGGTAAACAATATTGAGTTATTACGAACTACAACACCTGAGCCGTCAGGTATGAAAGATATACACGGCAATGATAAGCTTATACAATGGAGTGTAACAAAAGATGTTACCAATTATGCATCTGCTTTGTTACTATTAGACGGTAAAGAGGAGGATACATATGCAGCTATATCGATACCGAATATGGTCAATACAGAGTATACGGGTGTTATATATGTCAATTGCTCATTGGCATTTTATACCTCAAAGCAACACCAAGAGTTCACAGCAACAAAGAACAGCAAACGAAGAAGGCGTTCTTCAATAATGAATCTAAACCCCACAATACACAAACATATACACCCAAATTATACAGCTACATCGTTATGGAGCGCACTATCAACAAAGACTAATACCCTACAAAAGCATACAATAACAAGGAATGACTTACCACTGAGTATACGACAATCTGAACATATCGGTGGAGGAATCTATCTAGATGTGTACGCGTCGGGACATGGTTGTGAAGAATTCTATTATACCAATCTACCAACGCCAATTAGCTCCTCACAGCAATGTGGTGGCGGACCAATTCGATTACTTCAAGTATTGATTAATAATCAAATAGTTGGCATGGTCGTACCATATCCAACAGTCTATACTGGTGGTATTAATCCAATGCTTTGGAGACCATTAACGGGTATTGAAAGTTTTAATGTTGTTCCGTATCGATTTGATTTATCTCCATTTATGGGGTTGTTTCATGATTTGTTATTGGGGAAGGGGAATACAACTATTAATATTGGAATACAAGTTGTAACTGGCGAGAGTATTGGTAGTAGCAGCATTGGACAAGAGAACTTGACTCATGAGGGTGTTTGGTCACTTGATTCAACATTGATCTTCTACCCTAATCATTCTGGCAGCAAGGCTGCAATACCAATATATGATACATTCTCAACTAACATACAGTCACAACCTCAAACTACGATACAGCTCATCAACAATAGTAGTGGTTATAATGTTACACTAAGAAATCAGTTTACAGTCCTTGCATCCTCATCAAGGAATACAAAACAGACACTGAACATTACATATGAGATTGATACCTTTGTTACGCTTCTACCATATGGTGATGATGTACTATTCATGGATGTAGGACGTTCTATATCATATGGCAAGTCTAGACAACGGGTTATAACGACCACATCAACACAAGGTAGTGCTACTGATCATGACAGTAACGACGATAAGATATGGTTGAAACGAGTATCAACAAGTCAATACAATATCTTTGCCAATACAACAGATAGACAAGACGGATCAACATTTGACTTAAGTGCCAATATATCATGGTCACGTCAACGTTATGAAAAGTATACATCGTCCGCTGTTAGTGACAGTACAATGCCATCAGTATATTGGATGAATACAATTGATGCATTATGTAGATACAATAGAAGTTTAACGAATCATACTGATATTCATATCGCCGAGAATATATCAAATGAAACTTTCATTGTTAAGGATGATACATCATCAAGGGAATGTTATAATGCTCAAGCATCGGCTGTTAATGGAAGCATTATTGATAATAATGGGCATATAAATGGCAAGTCATTAGTATTTGATTTCAATTGTACTACTTTACCATCGGATATAGTCTTTTGTGGAAAAGAGTTGTGTGGATTGTTGGACTTTGAATCGATGTTTTGGATGAATGTAGTAACAAAGAGCAGAAGTACAAACGATAATTCTACTCATCATCATGTAAGGCATGCTATCTGGGGCTTTGTATTAGTTAGTGCTGTACTATTAGTAGTTGTAAAGGGCAAAGTATTCACATTACTGTTAAGTCTGTACAATGATAAATTCAAGAGGAGTGGAGCTAGTAGTAGTATTGAGCAAATGCCACCGTTGAATACAGCCCTCTTGTATCAGACGAGGGTAATGGAAGTTACAGTTAGTTGCTCCTCAAGTACGTCTTGAGGTGCTGGTATTGTCTTCCTCGTCATTAATTGGAACGCAATACTCATCGGCAATAGCAGTTGTATCCTGATCGGCATTATCAAACTCATCAAGTGATAAGAATCCGTCACCATCCGTATCTGCAAGTGTCTCAAGAGCTTCGTGAAACTTGTAGGATGTTGCAACCTTACCTTCGGGACAAATGATAACTCTGACAACTCCGCCATCTTCTCGTTGTCAGAGTAGTCATCGACTTCATCAAGTAGCAAAATCAACCAAGTCCTGATTGCAAGTGCCACAAGGTATACAATTTCTACGAAAAACGTTACACCAACACCATTTACTAACTGCGGTATGAGTAGCGCCTGAAAATGATGCAAGATTTTCTGGTTACAGTGGTTTCTTCCTTCTTTGAGTGTCGGTAGGTGCAATCTCTATACTATGAGCACCAATGGTGGAACCGGGACATACTTGACGACACGATTGGGCAAGTACATATTGGCGTGGTATCATCAGGAGCATCACAGCATCAAGAACTACACTAAGGAATAGACAAATACGGAATTGGCACAGACATTAGATGCATACATCGATCATAAAACCTACCGAGTTCTCTACGATGACTTTCAATTTCAATTCAAATCTTATTTTATACAACAACAGTATATTACATTTCATTCACTATAATATGGTCACTGCAATGTTTAACGCTTGCCAGTGATGCTTTGCTTCTGAT
>Ga0214479_100373_pt1 | contig 27397 bp, 21 predicted proteins | sample M1_20Mar14CPVII9_5_FD_165054 | JGI IMG/M metagenome (GOLD analysis project Ga0214479, IMG submission 165054) | Marine eukaryotic communities from Monterey Bay, California, United States - M1_20Mar14CPVII9sort6BwellE14 | ecosystem: Environmental > Aquatic > Marine > Unclassified | place: USA...
GATATCTTTTTTATTAGGGCGTTTTACACGATACTTCTTTTTGTCAGGTGGTTCTTTAGGTTTCGGCGGTGGTTCAGGTTCAATAGGCGGCGTTGTCTTCCGTCTATTTGGGCCCCGCTTGTATCGTCTTCTAAATTGAGGGTACTTCATTGGTGGTGACTTCAGTAAAACAATGCAAAAAGGTTCAGTGATGGCAAAAGATATTTTAGTCGGTACGGTATCCTAATTATTTAGTATGGCTTATGGCAACAATGCGAGGTGGGGAGATTCTCAACTATCACCTTCTACTCCATCCTCCACTATCATAGATATGATATTGAAATCATGAGTGCATTCATATCTTCCATTCGATCATCTTCAAGTGCACAATTAGTTGGTTGCAATGATTTTATAACACCAGTATATTATGATACTAAACATCATCTACTTTCTACACAATTGTCAGCAATGAAAATAACTCCATCCTCCCCAGCATTGGTTAGTAGCACAGCATCAACGTTGACGCCATCACAACTTATCTCTTCATCATCAACTATCATTATAACTGCATTATTACTACGTATACTTGGATTGAATGATCAGAGTTCGAAAATAATCAATGCCGCTGGCCGTATGTCTTTACAACTCACAATCATGGGTGTGTTTCTCCTAACACCATTATTTGCTTTTGCATCAACATCACCTTTGAAGATATCCATTTGGATATCGATAGTGGCTGCAATAGCCTCTAAAGAAGCCATCTCAAGATCTAAGTATACATACAAGGGACAAATGAAAGATTGTTTTATTGCTATACTGTCGGGAGTTGGAATTACACTTATACATCTCATGGCATGTATTAAAGCAAAGATTAACGCTCAGACAATCATACCAATGTCTGGAATGTTATTTGGTAATTCACTATCGGCCATGACTCTTGGTATGTCATCTCTATTGAATAGTTATTTAGAAGATAGGCAAATGATCGAGCTACGCTTGGCAAGAGGAGCAAATGTTCGAGAAGCAGCTTTGCCTCCTATTAGAAAGGCAGTTGAAACATCCCTTATGCCAACTATAAACGCAATGGCTTCTACTGGTCTCATCTTCATGCCAGGAAAGTCCGCGTTTGTATTGTTTTGTCGTGTGTTATAGTTGTTCAATATGGAGTCTTGGTGACTTGGCTATTCATCTTACCTTTATCTACCTTATTTGATTGCCCTTGTAAACTACATGCACTAACATTTGTTACAATCACTTCTCTTTCATCAATTTTGTCAATGCACATCTTCCAGGGATGATGTCAGGTCAAATCCTCAGCGGACAATCTCCTTCGCAAGCTTCGGCATACCAAATAATGATATATTTTGCTATAGCAACGTCTGGATGCCTAACTTCTCTAATTCTTTCAAGCGTTGTGACTACTCGAATGTTCGATTTGCATAGACAAGCTTTAGTACCTTGGAGATTAATACCTGGGCTTAGGAAAAGAGGTGAGACTATGATCACTAAACAACAAACTACATCACCGATACAACAATCTAAGCTGACAGGCTTGAATAATTGTAAAGCCAAGTCTCTTGATGAGAGAATAGAGCCACTACTTCGAGTACAAAATCTCACAGTAGAGTCAACAAACTTACATATTCAATCACTAGAAGTAAATGAAGGTGATCGTATCGGTATAAGAGGAAGATCTGGTGTAGGCAAGACACAACTTCTAAGATCCCTTTCTAGATTGGACTACAATACAGATGACAATGGTGAAACCAATATGTTCTTGAAGGGTCAATCGAGTAATGATATTTTGCCACATCAGTGGCGTAGTCAAGTAATTTGGGTGTCCCAAGATAGACCTACTCTTTCTGGAACACCTGATTCGTTTTACAAAGAGATATTGAGTTACAGATGTCGTCATAACAATCAGCAATCAACACATGAAGTCTCTCCGATGGATATTGCAAAAAGTTGGGGCATTACTGAACAAACTTGGAAAAGACCTTGGGGTAGTATATCTGGAGGAGAAGCCCAACGAATATCTCTTGCCATTGCAATATCTCTCCAGCCGAAACTATTGCTTCTTGATGAGCCTAGCTCTAACGTTGATGCCATTACTACAATGAACATTGAGAAGAAGTTGATCGATAGAAATGCTACTGTTATTATTGTATCTCATAGCAATCAACAGCTAGATCGTTTCTGTACTAGTATAATCGACTTGTCTGTGGTAGAATGATGAGTGTATGTAATGACTATTTGTCATAATATATCAACATACGTATCAAACACTCTGAGGATGCAGCTTTAGGGTTAATTAGTTAGTGTATATGAGAAAGATCTGATTTACACCACATCACCATTGGAGCTGTGCAGTTTTAAGTTGATTCTGTTAGGGGTTGCAATAGGTAGTCTTGGTTGGCAGTTCATTGTTGTTCTTTAGGCAGTTTTACTGCAGCACTGCCTCCAAAATTTCTTCTTGGCAATAGATGATTGCTTTGCACATGTTAGTAAGTGATTCAACGCCGCATAGAATGTAGAAACGATTGATGCTAGTAACATTAGTGTGATTGCAATTGCAAATACTGATTGTATTGTTGTAGCCCATCATAAATACTAACTGCATAAATAATCAGATCAATCTATTGCAAAGACGATAGCAACTACCCGATATCAACAATATCTCATTGCAAATAACATCTTGCTCTTGTTCTTTCAATTGCCCATGATAAACCTCAAGAACACGACCATATACTAAGCTCCACGACAACCCAAGAACAATGTCGACCACTACTACTAATACACCGATGGATATTGAAAACGAAGAACTGCTCGGGAGGCGAATTACAATGGAGGAGATCGTCGACGGTTTTAATCATCCTCAACAACCAAGCCGTAAACGATTACGTTTCTCCGAATATTCAGCTCTGGTTCTCACACAGCCCAAGACGAATCAAGAGCTCACAAGTGTTTGGTTTAATAAGGCCGAGATAGAGCAGTTCAAGATGAATGCCCGACTAGATGCTATTCATCTCCGAGATACATCTTGCAACAAACTCATGAGGGTCATAGCTTACTCAGCTGCTACAGGTTCACCAACTGAGAACGTCAAGGTCCGGAGAAGAGAGCAGATACATGGCATTGAGCATTTGATCTCACCGGAGGTTCTCAAGACTTTATATACTCAACGCCGAAAGACAATCAAGAGAGTTCTTCAGGTACAAGAAGCGCAGCGGAGGGGGATTATTGATCCTGCATTAACTACTGCCAAGATTTCTGAGATCAACAGCTCATTTTCCAAGGCATGGAGTAGTCGGATTACAAAGTTTCAACACGGTGAGAGCGATAGAGTTGAAAGTACTGCAAGATGTGCATAAGATGTGTATAGATAGGATACTTATATACTATTGACGAGATATATGTTGTACATATGAAAATAGAGAAGAGCTTCTCATACCGGCGTAAAGGTTGTTGCTATATTAATGTAATAACGAATAATCAACGCTAAACTAAGTTTATTGGGCTATCTACCTAGGCATAAACAAAGATAACTAAATCTGACATGTATCCTTATCATCATTGTGTAGCGGCTAAGACTATACTATCCTTCGTTCATCTGCTTTGCCGACACGGATAATGTAACAAGTCATACCTACCAATACTTAAGAGGCAATCTAGCATAGCAACTGGCTAGTTGTTGGTCCTGAGGGCTAATGCATCATACGATATAAGCTCCTTTCCTTTTTTTCTTTCATGAATACAGCCGGATGCATACTTCTACCAGTTCTAGTTGTTAATATGGTTTATGTTGAGTACGTAGGCAGAATAAGATGTCACCAAATAGAGATGAGGTAATGAACAGTCTCTTCTACTCTTACTTGGCATACCGACTGCAAGTATTCGGTATCTGTTTCAACTCTCAAGTCACTGCATAGTATGTAGTTGAAAATCTAACAAAGAGTAGATGCAAAGTGATGAACCCAGTACCCCATATAATGTTGTTGTACCAAAATACTAATAACGTAGTATTGCTATTGATATGATTGTAATCTTCTTTTGTTGGAAGAGATGGGTAAAGTACTTACTACCAACACTACTTGCTGATAAATCTATGTAGTTTCTACTACTTTGGATACTATGTGATTGTTAGAGATATCTCAGAAGGGATTGTGTCTGCAAGCACAAAGTGCATTCAGTATAGTTGTTTCATACTCCCATATCTTCTGCATCCTATCTCAGAATTCTAAATTTGTTTCTTCGTTAGCTCTAACATCAGAAGTATTGCAACAGAGGTGATACCTATCATATTCCAGAGGGAGATAGAGAACCGGAATTAGTAATACACTCATACTTTTAAGAAGTTTATTGATTGTTCTGCATGTTGTTCAACAATTAGAGATACGTTTTTATTGCAAATCATAAGCTCATCTTTTCTCTCCGCTTTATCATAGTGACCAGCTTTGGCACACACCGCAATTATAGAGATGTGGGCATCCTAAACAACCAAAACAATGCTTTTTGTCAGTTTTACTTTGTCAATTTTTTCTTTATCTTTCCGTATGATGTGAGTCAAAATACTCTCAAAGCAAGATGGTACAAAGTATCGACTCCGGAAGATTGTCCAGGGGCTCTTCTGCCCGTCCCTATGTTGAAGATTGAGATCCAAGGGTATCTTTTGCCCAACACCACACCTCAGTTCAACTATTCTGCTACCTACTACTAACTACGCCAATATCTCGTACTAATATTTATAATGAAGGTCGCCGCCGTTACTCTCCTTGCCGGCTCTGCCGCTGCATTCAGTCCTGCCCCAACCTCCAAGGCATCCACTGCTCTTAACTTGCAATTTATTGAGGGAACTCGTGCTCTTCCATTTGGATCATCACCCGATACCCTCGATGGCTCCTTACCAGGAGATGTTGGCTTCGATCCCATTGGTTTCTCTGCTCAATCATTTTCCTCATTCAACAACCCTCTATACGAGGAGGGTAACTTCATGACTGACTTAGAATGGTTACGTGAGGCTGAATTAACACACGGACGTATTGCCCAGCTTGCTGTTGTTGGTTTCATCTGGCCTGGTCTATTCGGAACCTTCCCCGGTGTTGAGGAGTTTGGAGGTGTTGATGCATACAGTGAACTTAACCCCTTCGCTGCATTAACCACAGTACCTGAATCTGCCATTTACCAAATTATTGGCGGTATGGCTTGGGTTGAGTGGAACCGTGTCGAACGTATCCGTGAACAGGGCGCTAACCGCATCAGTGGAGATATTGGTATTGGATACCCCGGTGGATGGAACCCATTCGGTCTTAACTACTCACCAGAGGAGTATGCTGACAAGCAACTTCAAGAGATCAAGCACTGTCGTCTTGCCATGATTGCCGCCTTTGGATTAATCTGCCAGGCTGCTAACTCTGGTACCGATGTTATCTCTCAATTGAGCCCCGCCTTTGCTGCTCCAGAATATGCTGCCAAGGCCGGATACTTCCTTCCCCAAGGAATCTAAGTTACAAACTTATAACATAAATGTGCCATCTTCATAAACATTTTGGGGGTGCATACTTTTATCAAGAACTGAGAGATACACAAATATGAACAAAATCAATAAACAATTATTCAAGTGTCTTGAATGATTGTTCTTGTTGGGCTTCAATACCAGTCGTTAGGATTGTTTATTTGAGGTTCACAAGACATCCATTTTTATCAAGGATATACAACTTCCATTGGCATTTACTTCCTCCCCAAGAGAACATATAACCTCTGAGGTTGCTTTGATGCAGAAAACTAATCATGTGTTTAGTAATGAGCTATTAGTATTCACCCCTCCTTTTTATACGACTGTAATTTACCTGTACTAGTTTAATATTATCAGCACTAGTGAACATTTACAAAAGCGCTTTGGAAATCTGAGGAGCCTACCGCGAGAGAAGGAAGATACCAATAGTGTTTAATACGCTTAGCATTACCATATACCAAAACTTTCCTCCACTAAATCATAATACTGTGTATGCAATGCATACGGTTATAGAGAGCAAACAGTCAGTAGCTATGCCCTTAGGGCAGAGAGACTCAATGGCAACCATTCTTCATACTGCCTGCGCTCGCTGACTGCCGAATAAATAAGAAGGTGAAAGGATACCTACCAAAAAACACTCAATACAGCTCTATTCGATAGATTTCCTGAAGTAGTACCATCACAACACGGAGAGAATGTAGAGGAAAAGCCCAGTCATGATATCTTCTCAGTAATCTTTCATCTTTGCCATGCAGCATCTCTCAATAACGTTGATGCTTGCCTTCTCTAGCAAGGGCTAGGTGTGGTCTTGAAACATTTGTATCCCCGTTACTATCAACAAATGTTCCAGTGGACTTTGAGTCGGCAAAGGAGTACTTGAAAAGAGCTATGACGTCAGAGAAGTCTCCTGCCTCGCCTCGAGCGGCCGCCGGATGCCTGCTTTATCAAATATTGGAAGATGAGGAAGGTACTGGAGATACAGAAAAGATGAGTGTACTTGAAGAAACATTAGAGCTTATGAAGTTGTCGGTCGAAGAGGCAACTATGATGAAAGAACATGTTAACAAAGAAGCAAGAGGAAAGGCCAATGATGGTTTCAAAGTTGGCGACAAGGTAGAAGCAAATTACTTTCTAGAGGGCACATTCTACCCAGCTGTTGTCATGAAGGTTGAGCAATCTTCAGTTACTGTAAAGTATGATGACGATGAATCTGAGGAAACACTGTCAAACGAGAATGTCAGAAGTCTTGAAACACCTGCGAGTGTTATAGCAGCAACAGTGCGTATGTCTGACGAACAAGCACTGGGTACTAAAAATACAGATGAACAATGTCTATTTGAGGACTATGAATTGATGGCAAGGCTAGCTGAATTGAAGGCTAAGACCTGCCCTTCGGAAGCAGCTACTTTGTTTCACGATGCTGCAGATCTGGCAATGAATGCTGGTAAGATGAGGACTGCTAACGGCTGGAATGTTCGTGCGAGTGAGCTGGAAGGGTAAGAGTTGTAGTTTTAGGATAGTACTTAAAGAAGTCTACATGTGATCAAACTCTCGTTTAAGATACTCAGCATTATAACTATTCTTGTCTGACAAATAAAGCCTACTATATGATGATATCAAGCCTATAAGGCGTCGAGACAGTCAAAGAGCACATCCATTCCTTCTGTGTGTCGTCCAAACATTGATTTTTGAACGATTTCTAAAGCACTCTTTAATGCAGCCTCTTTCACTTCTTTATCATCAAATTGAAGCCAAAGTCTACCACCAGCGTGCCCTAGTGCGGTACGACAAACTTCTGCCACAGCAAAGCCAACTGATTCGGTTTCAATCTCAGTCATATTTCCCTTGGTCACTCCACCCTTTTTCATAACCAATGAGTATGTCTCCCAACATTCTTTAATACCTTTATTAATAGCTGAGACGGCCTTTTCTTTCGCTTCCTTATCATTTGCATTGGCAAATGATTGATGAACTGCTGCTAGGATATAACCCGAGAGTAAACTTCCCATATCAAGTCCAGGAGGGCCATATACACAGAATTCTGGATCAATTACCCTAACTTGAGCGCCATCAGCTGAAGATTCAACTGATGACCCAACCTTAACCATGACAGATCCAGGATGTAAATCACCATGACATAAAGCCATATTCCATGATCCAGTCTCACCATTATAACGTGCCTTTAGTGAATTAACCTCCTTAAGAAAAGCCTCATCCACTTTAAACCACGGAGCCTGCTCTGATACTTCTTGATATGCCTTTGTAAAAACAAACTCAAGTTGAATATCTCTTAATGCCCTATTTTCATACTGTGAAGTTAATACCTTACATAAATCAGGATGGACCTTGGATGAATGTGTAGCAAGGTGTGTTAATGCCATAAACTTGCCCAATTTTGCCGACACTTCTGAATCAGGTGCTGAGTCTGTGATAAGATAATGATCCAATAGATCGTAATTCTCCAAGAATTCCATAACAAATACTTTATTATCATCATCAAAGTAGTATAGCTTGGGAAGATATTTGTCTGTATCATCACCTAAAATTGAATTCCACTCTTTTAATATTTGAACCTCTTTCTTAATTCTGTCACTTGTTAGTGGTAAGCCATCCGGTCCAAAGACGGCTACATATTCTGGTGCTTGTTTCACAAATACAGCTTTACCAGTGGTTGCATCCCGAACACAGAATGCAAAGTTTACATTTCCACCCTGTTTATCATAGAATTGATTTCCAAATTATGTACAATTAGTGTTGTTATCAGTATGACGATTTACATATACACTATACATACCATATCAATAAAACAACAACATACCTGTATAGCATCCGCAGTGAGTGTAGCATCAGGAGAGAATACTTTAATATCATCAGCATGTTGCTTAACATACTCAACAACTGTATCTTGAGTTAGTATCTTTGCCATGTCTTGTGTTTTAGGTTGTGGTGATTTATGTTGAAAGGGTAGGACGACAAATGCCATATATACTGAGAGAATAATATGAGATGTAGAGTTTGGATTGCAATGATCTTGTACTGAATAGAACGGCCTATGCAGCTGTAGTGTCAATATTATTATGATATGTTCAAGTTGGATTTGCAATGATCTTGGACGGAATGATAGAGAGGCCTACCTATGCAGCTTCATATACTGGTCAAGTTATCAGTGAGGATACCTTACGGCCAAAAAAGAAGAGTAACTTTTTAGTGATTAGACGATGCCAATATGAAGCTTCATTTATTCGTCTCCTCTACAGCAATGATACCTTGCTATCGGGTAAAAAAACTATATCACACGCAAAGTTCCTGTAGAGAATCAGCCAAGTAGTGGTTGGTTATATTATTGGATACCCGGTGTTGTTGAAAGCTAGAGTAGAATAACAGAACGTTGTTTTCCAACAACAATAACAACAAACAATAACAACAAAAATAGGAAACATATTATGGTATATAATTGGCAAGATCTTAGAGATAGACATCTCGAGGTTGAATGGGGTGAAGATGATATACGTCGAACTCGTAGGATACGGGCACTTGCCGGTGGATACGGGCCACATGTCAATCAAAAACAGAATAATTGGACATCAGTTATTATGGTAGTCGCTTCTACAATTGGCGCCATTGGCATTGCAATATTAGTGGCATTGACATTGGTGAAGGCACCTATTCAAAAACGTCCTCCTGGAGGCACAGCCAAGATGGCAGAGGGTGTTGATTTATCGATAACTGCAGAGCTGCCGCCAACTTTATCTCCTTCACACGAGTCTTCTTCCAATCCAACATTGTCCCCAACTTGGATAGAAGAAACTTTCAACCCATCTATGCGACCAACTACCTTTATACCTGAAACTGATAGTCCATCGAAGAAGCCAACAACAGAATCCCCAACAGAAATGCCCTCTGAGATATTAAAGGCGCCTCCAGCACCAGAAGAGTCATCAATATTTGCCCAATTCTTTCCCAAAGTATCGCCTGCTCCACCTGCGCCGCAGGTTACATGCTATGACAAACCTGGAGTATATTACAATCATGCAGGAGATAAGGTATCATGTGATTGGTTCCAAACTGTGGGTACATACAACTTCCATAAGAACTGTGATAAGACAGATCTAGGTCATGCATGTCTACTCTCATGTCGAGAATGGAATAATTGTGTCCTTGCTACTGATTCGCCATCGAAATCTCCAACGTCAGCTCCATCGACAGTTGAACCTACTAGTAATCCTACACCCGAACCTCCAAAGAGTCTAACCTTACAAGCAACAGGAGATGCGACTATAAAAGAGGAAGAACCGAATGCAACATTAGGATCATCATCTTGGATAAAGGTCGAAGTGCCATTGCCAGCAGATGACTTATCAATTGCAGAGAGAATCTCACGTATGCAGAATGGAGAACCAGGAGAATATCACGTCCTGCTAAGATTTGACATTAACGAACATGATAGTTCTAGACCAGTAAAGTCGTCAGCATTGCGTCTCAAAGCGGCCAATGATTGCTCCTCTGGAGGATATCTACAACATACTAACTCTCCACATTGGGAAGAGGATACAATTACATGGCAAAATTCACCCCAGGGAGATGGTGTTGAGATTGGACGATTGGGGAATATAGTCAAGGGATTCTGGTATAGTATTGATATGTCTGAGATATTAGCAAAACATTTGCCAGCTGCTGGAGACAAAACATTGAGTTTGCGGTTGTTCCCTGTGGCATATGATGAATGCTTGTATGTATCAAAAGATAATAACTCCGGAGGTGGTCCTGAGCTCCATATTGAGTATGCTGATGTTTAAGTGTCAAAGGAAAGAGTTGTAATGTAACTACACTTGCTAATATATGTTTTAAAATAGTATATGAATTTGCATCATCTGATTGATGATATACTGGACTTGGATAAACTATTCCTTACCTCTCTCACTTACTCCATTTTGATGGCATCTTGGAATCAGACGAAGACAAATGTCCGACAGCAAAGTTCGATTGATCTAAATTGTCAACGTCCAAACTTTCTGCAACACTATTATCACTTTGTTGTTTTCTATCATTTGATGTATTGGAAGATTCCATCTGAGACAACCTTGACTGTCTACTGGAAGGTGATTGAAATGTACTGTTTCCAGACATTCCTCTTGTTAATACTCTTGCATCACTTCTCAAGAATCCACCCCATTTCCTTTCAGTACTACCAAACCAAAATATTGTCACTGCAAGAACTATCGCTGTTACTACCGATGCTGATATGTAGAACCAATTACTTTTGTATCCAATGTCCCAGAAAGATAGCCAAGCAACTAATGCAACTACTATCATGAAGAGAGGCACACCATATGAAAATGCTTTTAATGCCAATTTCCAATCTGATTCGCATCTTTTTCTCCAGAAGTCATTAAATGGTACATCTCTATTCACACAATCATATCGTAATATTGCCACTAAAATATATGTTGCATTTAAACTACTAATCAGCATCAGTGCAATAACTGAAGCGGTACAAGCTCCAAAGACTGTTAGTAGTATTCCATTTATATCACTAGGGATATTACTCTCAACTAATACAACCATTGAAAAGCCAGCAAATAATGCAGATTGATTGGCAAGTACCTTGAGTTGCTCTGCCTTTTCATCTACACTACGACGTGCATCATCTATTGCATGACGTTCATTTTCTAATGCACGTTGTTTCATATCCTCTTCACGACATTTCTGCTCCCATGCCATATCGGCCATTTCCATACCAGCTGCAAAGCCAATCATTGTTGTCTAATTGTATGTTTTGTACAAGTAGTAAGAATGTCTAGCTTAGATCTTTGTTGAGTAGATATGTAATTGAGATTACTTATAGCTTGTACTAGCAAGAGGTAAGAAAAATGTAGAGGTGGGAGGTATATCGTTTGTAGTTATAAGGAGGTATATTGAGAGTATATTGTATTGATAGAGTACAATGGAGAGAAGGTAGAGGAGATAGAAGTTAAGCTAGAGTAATACTGGGGGAGAGAAAAGTGTGTGTGTGACTGTTTAGCGCCGTTAGCATGGTATCCTTCTCCTTTTCAACTCTCACCCCCGTGGAGATGGGGAGAATTGGTAAGGAGTTGACTCGTTGGTCGCAGAGAGAAAGTAGATACTTGTTGTAAAGTAGTTCGTTGTACAATATAAAGATACAAAGAGAGAGTATGTCATATATAGTAGGCTGATATCATTTATATCAGAAGATCTTAAGCTTTTACATTTGATCTTCAACAAACACTTTCATTTTCATTGTGTACAGCAGCCACGACTTCACGAACTATGAAGAGGTCGAGTAACATCGAGCTCTTTACAAGAGAGTTACTCGAGGCTTCTTACTTCTTCAAGCCATATCATATTAACTCCTTTCTCATCCAACTTTGTTTATACAACCAACACTAGTATGTCCTACCGACACTCTCATCCATCAACTCGATATCCTTGGCAATCTCATCCCACTCTTTTTGATCAGCGATTAACTCATCTCTAACTTTTCTCTCCCATGCGGTATCGGCAGGATTGCACATGCCATTTATTCCTGAGACACCATCCACGGTAGAAGTGGATAGCCGGCGATTTACTTCGTTCACACGAGAAAATGTTTGATTGATTTCAGCAATTGAAGAACGCCTCCTACCCTGTTTGTCAACTAACTTGCTTGTTTCGTCGATAGCTCCCTTCTCTGCTTCAGGTTTAGCCGGTAAAAGACCCAGCTCATTCTTCCCTAAGATGAATTCCTCGTATAGCAAGCCGACGATAATGAGCAACGAACAAAAAGGAACCAGCAATGCCAATGGCGTCATCTCATGAGGACTACTCAAGTTTACATCGCTAGGCTCTCGGAGTACATACTTTGATATGAGTACTGGAAAGATGATGCCACCAACTGTCATGGCTTGAACATATAGTCCAGTTAGTACTCCGACTTTACTTGCAAGTTCTGGTCGTTTGTGAATAGCATGGTTATAAGCAGATCGATTCGCCGGACCCAAAAATGGATATCCAAAGAGGAGCATCAAAAAGGTAGATGCAAAACGTAATTCTGTTCCAGTGTCCACTCTCCACCAAAGGTAGGTCAAGCTGCCACTGATGGCAAACACAATATTGCCAAATACAAGCATTGAAAAGTCTGTCACATTCTTAAATGACAAATGCATGACAATCATCATACTGATGAGCATGAAAATAGAACCAACACTTAACGAAAGACAAGCAGTATGGAGACGCAAGTGATGAGTAGGGCTTCTTTGATGACCAGGATATATAAGAATCTTTCGTCATATAACACTTACGTCGATACATATGAGATTTGAAGAGGCTCCCATCCAAACAAGTGAGCACCAATTGGAGCTAGTCCTAATCCGGCTCTGAAGTTATGTGTCAAATGAGACAGTACAATGTAAAGATGCGGGGGGTGAGAAGTGAGATGTACGACAATTTGTATAGTAAATCATGAGTCACTTACAGTGTAAAGCCAAACAGGATGACTATTACTTGAATGAGGGGAAAGATCATGTCAAAGTGCATCAATGCTTTGATAATATCACCCCAACCAACTTCATCCTGTACTGGCTTTGAGGTGGTGGAACCAGATGTTGGTTTCTCTTTAGTAGGAGGCTCTTTTAAAAACAAGATCATGTATAGCCATAGTATAAATTCACCCAATGCAATAATCAATCCAACAGTGTTATATGGGTTTAGAGGTATTGTCAACCCTAAAATAGAAATTGATGTATCTATCTCTGCAACTAGAATGTTAGCAGGAGGTCCAAGCAAAGTACCGAATGTTCTCGTGGAGGAAAGTATGGATAGTACTTTCTTTTGATTTTCCAATGGTATGGTTGTAGCAACATAACTATAAGCTAATGTTTTGCCTGCGCCTCCCATCCCTCGAATGAAATTACCAAGCATCATTGTACCAATTGCCCAGTTACCATGAGGCATGACAATTGCCAAGAAGTATATTAGAGATCCTGTAATGCCAAGGATAAAAGTGCATGTATATGGAGGATGATATTTATTTCCATTGCTATCTACCCAGTTTCCATATACAGATACCATTATCAACATGCTTACACAAGGGACGGAAGAGAGCAATCCATCTGTTTCCGAATGTTAGTATACATTGTATTGTGTTTGAGCAAAGAGAAAAGAAATGTACATAAACTCACATTCCTTTAGTGTTCCCCCCATCATCTCCACATAGAAAATAACTGATGGGCCTTGAATACTACTCATTACCGAATCCATTATATTAATCAGTACAATAACTGATAAGGATAATATCATTGATCGTTCCAACATGATGATGATTGATTACTTAATGTTAATCGTAGGTCGATAGGTTTGCTAAGTATGTAAAATAAAAGATATCGTAGACACAAGATGTTCTTTTGGTAGATAAATTGTTATCAATTATTACTTTTTTTGGTATTGATGGTTTGCAATTGCAAAATAAAAAATGACACAAGATATGTGCACTTTTTCTGTGGATATTAGTTTCGATCACTTATTGAAATGCAGCGGTGTTGCGATGCAGCAGATATCAATAATTATGATATATACCATTCAATGCTATTGAAACTCTCTTGATATCTAGCCTCTAATAGACGCTTGTTACACGGCCAACGCTTCCGCATACTTCGCCATGAAAAAATTTGCGGGGTCGGGGAGGGACCCGGACCCGCGGCCAAAATCGAACCTAACATAGCTAACGGGGATCCACACTTTTGAACCCGTACCTGTAAATTTGCACCAGTTAGCCGTAAATTTTACATTGATGGAATTTATTCTTTCCTACCCTAGAAGTACCCGGCAATTTGCTAACAAAAAGGCTCTTGTTAAATGCACTTTTTAATGAAAGCTGGTGGAGAAATTGTTACCGGTACACAAAATGGTACTCAATTATTACTTAAAGGCTTAGGATACCATTCAAAGGATACGTTTAGACTGGCCCAAAAAATGACTATAAAATGACTACCTCCTGCTCAACTCTCATGATAACACTTCGGTATGAGGCGGATCTATTAGGATATCTCTATTCTCTCTCAGATGACTATAATTAATCAGTTTGGATCAATCCAAGGCGTTGGCACGCAAACTATAAAAAATGTAGTCCTCCTATACTTATTGCAATTAATCATTGCAAAACAACTACTTACTTTCAACGCATCAATCATCGACAATAAAACAACTACATGAGTTTTGATACACCACGCTAGCTTATTTTATCGAGGTGTTGACAACCACATCAAATAATTGTTCATGCTATCAACGGCAGAAGGGATTGCTACTTGTCCAGTCCTCAAAAGGCTAAAAACTCACCAGCACAAAGAGGAGGATGGTACTAATGACAAATCAAACAAATCTGATGTTGCCACATCAATTACATCACCAAATATGATTATCACTATGCAAAGATTGCTTAGTGGTAGCCCGACAAGATATACATATGACACACAACTTGACGATACAATGCCATTATCCATACAAAGTAGAGAAGAACAAGCGATGCGAAAGCAATTGATATATGTTTGTGGACAACATAAATTATTGAGGAAACAGAAACAGAGGAAGGTGGAGAAGATGATGGATGTTATGCCTGATAAATGCAAGTTGTTGTTTCAAAAGATCAAAGGTAACCGCTGTAACCGCTGTAAAGCAAAACGTAAACGTTTAATCGAGTTATGCGAGAAGCATTATCCCTTACGGAAACAGATGATGAAAGGAAGACAAGAGCTTGCGAATGCTAAACTCAAGAACCCATACCTTGCACCCAAGATGCTCGTGAGGGATGATAGGTCTTATTGGGAGACATGTATTGATGATGGAGTCCTTCGACATCAAAATGAGGAGATTGAAAGATACATGGCATCCGTGGAGCTCCCTCAACCAACAAGCATAGTCAAAGAAGAAGGGTAAATGTAGATTGTTTTTTTAGTTTTGATTTCTATCCTTTTCTTATCTCTAACTTTTACGGACTATTGAGAAGAATTACATGATATTCAACAGATAGGATAAATATTGCCCTCTGTACTGGCGCCGATCGAGGGGCGCAACTAATCTACTCATACTTTGGGCAGTACAAACAAATCAAAAACAAAACAAAACAGATACAACTACCAACCCCTATATGTATATTAACTACTATATTAACTCTTCGCCAGTAGAAGTACGATATATATTGACTCCTTCATTTATAGACTATCTATCAACTATAACAAACTTACTTCCTCTCTCTTACTCTATCTTACCATCTTTCCCTAAAAAAACTCGCCTGATAGTGGTGCTAGTTTAGATATTATACCTAGCGAGAAGGGAGCGAGATTATTAGGATACCGATAGGATACGAAGGACATTTATTATCACCTCTCATAATTTTTTACTTGTTGCAACTATTGCCTATTGCGGTGAGGCTGATTAATAAACATAACAATATAGTACGAAGACATAGACGGGTTATTTTATCAACAACAATAAATTAGTACTATAAATTAACATGGCAAAAGAACAACAAGATCCGCCAGAGGTATCTGAAGAGGCTGCCCAAAAACAAAATTCTAATACTAATGACGGTGCAGGTGCATCTCAGAAAAATGCTGAACTAGAAGCTCGAGCTATTGCCCAAGCTATGCAATCAGCCGATGCATCGTATGTACCATCACCGTCACTATTAGCATCTGATGAGGCTGATCCATTATTATCACAGGTTGACGGTCCATCACTTGTTAATTTTAATTCCAAGCCAAGTGTATACCAAGCAAAGGCTGTTCCAGTGGCATTACGAGCTAAGTTTGATGTACCAATCCATGTTACCGCCGGTGGTAGTATTGTTGAATATGAAATTACCACAGATGTATATGATATATCATTTGGTGTAACCGCCGAACGAGAAGAGGGTGTTACGAATGTTAAAGAAAGTGCACGAGTAGATTCACATTTAGAACCAGTTTCTGGTAAATTCCTCGTGGGTAGTGTGCCTTGTGCATTAATATTTTCATTTGATAATGAATATAGTTGGTTCCGTGAGAAGCGTGTTACATATAAAATTACAGTTACTCCACCCCGTACAACTAATATTATTAAAGGTCGACGATTAAGGGCAAAGAAGGCATTGGAGGCAGTAACCAATGATAAAAAGGAGATTGAAGAACGATATGAAACAGCAGTTAGTGAACGATCGACATTGGAAAAGGAGGTTAATAAGTTGGAAAAGGAAATTGAAGAAAAGAAGAAGACATTGGCAAAGACTGCTAGGGAGGAAGAATGGTTAGAAAAGAAGAGGAGTGTTAGATCAGAACAAATAAAGATGTTAAACCAAAGACTAAAAAAAGGATGGGCGGATGAAAAGGCTGCATCTGATTAGATCAGTTATTGTGTAGGGATTTATGGATAGGAGGGGCGAGTGATTGGATGTAAGGTGAAATTGATTCTTTTGTGTATCTTTGTTCAAACAAAAATGAGTTCGGGGTCTCAATGGAGAAAGTGGTTAGACATATTGCGGAAGTAGATATCACTATTTTAATGAAACTTTGAAGGTGTGCACCATTTACTCTATATGCCCAAGTAATACATTGTTGTCAATATGCATGTTACCGCAATGCCATAATAACATCGGCTATCTACTATCCCTGCCGAGTCTCTCCTCTTAATATCATTCAGCCAGTTATCATTTGCCCAAGATCGAAATGCAACTGGCTTCTCTGTAGGGACATTTGGAGAGGGAGCTTTGCTGGGGTTTCCTGTTTCTGCCTGGTACCAATCATTGCATTCTGGGCAGTATCCAGTCTTTGGTGGGTTTCGATTGTGTATTAGAGTGAGAAGTTTGGGCATGGGTCTAAAGGAAAACATATCACATACTATGAACGTACCATTATGCACTCTTCAAATGCTGTACTCAATCCCTCGCACCCATCCATGCTAAGTAAGCGTTTTACTCCGATGACACTAGCAGCTATACAATAGTATCTCAGCCTCGTAACTATGGCTTGTACATGATAGCTGTCAGCTTTTGGCGGGCATTCAAGGCCTCCATTTATGACGTTTAAACTTCCTCCAAAGGAACCTTCCAATGATTGAATATGGCAAGTGGTATCCTCTCCTCCCTTGTTGAATAACCAAAACCAGAGTGCTGTTCCCCAGGCATATTTAGGTTCAGTAGCAACGAGATCAGGTTGAGTGCAAAGAGTCTCTTGGCTTCCTGCCAAAACCTGAGATGCTTTTATGTAATTACTGTTCCATGAAAGCTGTATCGCACCTCGCCCAAAGAAGACGGCATTGGGGTTTATAAGACCTTTATGACTTTCTTGATCGACTTCCGTTGTTGGTCCACATACGCAGCCGTGTGGTGGAGTAACAATCTTATCACAGTAGTCTTCATAGAACTGACCATTAGCAACCTCACTAACTTCACAATTTCGATTTCCCCAATCAAAGTTATCATTCTTACATGGTTTACAATATGTTCCACTTTCGACTTCGACTGTTCGTGCACATACCAATGCTTCTCTAGCTGCTGTATATTGTGCACTTTCATGTGTCGTATGTCCGATAAAGGCTGCCAGTTCATTCTTCTGTTGATCTAATGATCCCATTTGAAAGATCTTCTCATCATATCTTTCGTTGAGCATATCAATTACTTCACATAATCCATCATAAGTGTATGGATGAACGGCATTCGGAGCTATAACATTAAACATCTCTTCTGTAAATATCTCACATGGTTTCATTTCTGACTCTTCATACTTTGATGGTGGCGCTGGTTTATACTTTGGTTTTGACGAGTCCCAACACCAACATAATCCTTCTACACTGCATGGCCACGTCCAGTGTGTACCGGATTTTGTACATACACTGCAATCACTGTCATCAATTGCTTGTAGTAGCTGGTCTCCTATACATTTTCTATTACCACCTCTACAATTCTTGCAACTTATATCTTGAGTAGATACAGTAACAATAATTGTCGTAAGTAGAAGTAGTAAGGGCAACATCGTATGTGTTGTGTTGTTGTATAACTCTTCTTCTTATTGTACCGTATCCTTTAGTATATTGCAGGCAAATTAAAAATACATAGCCCCAACTAACAACTGATGATATGTATGGGATATGCGACGATGGCGATATCTCCTATGATATAACATAGCATGTGACAAGTGGCTCAAGCGGGCAGCTCAAAAATAAAAAGCCAAATTTTCAAATCTCAAGGATACCATTACCAATAGGGAGGCGTACCTATGGTTACTCTTCTCTAGGAGCAGTAGGCGATAGTAATATTCCAAACCCAATGCAAGTACGGAAGACAGGGAATTGTAATGGTTGCTTAGTATTAAGTTCTCTTAAAAGTAAGTTTATCTTGTTAGTACTGTCTGACTAGTCATACCAACTTATAGTAGAGGAGAGCTCTCTACACATTATTGTAAACAGGAAGGCTAAGCGATTTCTCGACAAGGGTATAGTCGACCCCTCCTTCTTCAGCACTTTTGATAGCGGCCAAAGGTACCCCAGCATGTGAATGGAAGATATGACTGAAAAAGACAAGGCAGGTTAGAATGCATGTCATATGTTTCTGTGGATACATTAGTAGCAAAAACACAATATAACTTACGGGAAATATAAATGATAAGATATGAATCCACAAATCGTTCCAAGGGCTGTTCCTGCAATAATATCCGAAGGATGATGCCAATTATCAGCCAATCTAGATGTTGCACAATAGAAGGCCAACAATAATGGCATGCATGAAATAAGAAGCAACATCTTCCCTCTTGCCGATGATCTTATTGTACCAACATTTCTGTTCAAGCCAACTCTTCCGAGTAGAAATAAAGTCACACAAACCAATCCTGTAAAGCTAACTGAAGAGTGTCCTGATGGGAAAGACATCCTTGATTCTGCTTGCATGTGATCATCGGCAGTGCAGTCTAATGTTTCCTTGTCAAATCCACACATTGCATAGAAATTCGGCCTTAGTCTTCCCACATAAACTTTAGCGGTGTTGCAAATAAACTCACTTAATCCAATAGCTACCAATATAGTACATGTTCCATGATGAATGTTAACAAGAGGATTGTTCTTTGGCATGTTTGATATGACGAGAGGAAATATCGCTCCAATTGCAATGACAATTATTAGTGGAAGTTTAAGTGCTATGAACCACAGTTTGTAAGCTGTTTAAACATATGACAAAAGAATATATATTGTATGAGGAATGTATGATTGTATTAGATGCATAAGATGTGCATATTTGAAAAACATATTTTACAACTCACATGGAAAGATCTGGTCTAGCTTCTCCACTAGATCATTCGTCAGAGTCAGATCAAGCAACACATCACCGGCCTGAGTAACTTGATATGGTATAGGACGTATTCTTAGCCAACCATGTTCTGCAATGTATGCTTTCCAAGAATATGCACCTATATAAAACCAGATTGCAGAGAGAACCAAATCTCTAGTCAATGTCCAATTTAAATCTTTATATATAGACGATATTATTGTTGATGGAGAATTAACTTGGTCATAAAATGATAATGAATCTAACCGACGTAGTTTTGAATTATAATATTGACGATCATCACTAATACTTCCCCCCTCCATTTCACTTCCGCTTGAGCTCACTGTATGACTAGACATGCTTCTTCGTTGCATATAAAAAAGACTTTCCCGATGATATGTGTTGAATATTAATATCTGCAATGATATGAGATGAAAGAGGTTGGGACGGGCGGCTAATATAGTTGAGTGTGAATCTATCACTTTTCTTGATGATTATCCGTGTTAAGAATTATTAACATCGTGGATATATACTATCTCGATGGAGTATGGTAGTGGGTATGTACTAATAATATAGGTCGTCGGTCATCGTCTGTCGACATAACTGTGAATAAATCGGATACCTTTTTTGACTCCATAACATGAGTTTGATTGAGTAGTGGAAGCTATCAGAGTAATACATTGTTTGTCTAATAGTCTTTACAATGATTATGAATACAATGGGCTGTTTATCTTATAGTTTGATTGTGACCAAGTTTTTGGAAGGAAACTAAGACAGGATACTTATACAAACACTGAATCCTCCTTCTACTTCTGTCCATTGACATGGAGGGCAGCTAGCAACATAATCACAGTAGAAGACAGGAGTCTTGGGCGCTATGCCATAATTCGGAATAACTGTATTCCATCCAATGTCCGTAGTGTTGTCAGATAAAGCAAGAGCCTCATTGATTATGTCATCATAATTGCCCGCATATACAATCGCATCTCTGAGCATAAAGGTGAGAGAGTCGCCTAATAAATACATCAGTGGCATGTCGAAGTAAGTTGATCGTGAGATCCCATTGCGCTGAGCATAGGCTGTGGCAGTTATAACGGCAATCGCAACATCCATTAGACTTTCATCAGAATTGTTAACAGCAAATGATATGGAAGTGCCAACGCCATCATATACTGTTCCGTTATATAAATATTTGTCGTGTGTAAAATAAGGAAGACTCATGCTCATAGTGCCAAGGTTGGAAGTGTCAAACCCGACTCTTTCTTCCCATGCTGCACCAGCAATTATGTCGTATTCTCGTGGGAAAGATGAATAATCCATCTCATCAATATATGTAATGTTGACGGCATCGGGTTGTCCTTGGAATATAGCCACTGCCATCATCTCGCAGAACTTCACATTCACAAGTGTAGCGAGACTATACCGCGTGAGATTATGTACTGGGTCCAAGTATACAGCACAGTTGAGCATACCCCGATCGTTGATGACTTTGAGTCTACCATCCTTGAGAACATCTTTGCAATCATCACACTCTAATGAGCCAAAGTTTGGTGCATCGATTGATGAAAGGAACCCTAAATTCAAACCGATATTGCTAAAATGCTCTTGAAAGGCATCCATTGAGTTTCCCAAACAGTACGGTGTATTGTAAAATGATATTTCGTCCGTCGTAGAGTTAATTGGGCACTTCAATTCATCTTTGCTCAAGCCGATTTGACTCGCCCTATGTGCAGACTGTCTTGATCCCTCAACTATATCGTACCATACTCCATCATCCTCTTGATCACCCCACCGAACAACACTTGAGAGTAAGTTTCGGGAGATGTAATAGTCTGAGATTACATATTTTCCACTAGTTATATCATCTTGCAGACCTTCACTTGACCCATAAATCCTGTAAGTATCGGATACAAGAACGTTACAACCTCCTGTCTCGTTCTTGAGAGAACTTTCCATCTCAGGGAAAGTGCCGAATGTAATGAAGGAGGCGGGGAAGAATGATGTTATCAACCTTCGTATCTCGGGAGTATCCACGGCACATATTGAAAGGTCCTTGCACTCATAATATCTTTTCTGCTCGTTAGCACATTTAACGTATGTCTCGAGGCCTAGATATACTACAGCTGCTGTATAGTATGGAAATCCAAAGGCTAAAGGCTCACCAGTAGTCGGCTTGAGAAGCAGAATGAGTAAGTGAGTTGTGAGTGATGAGATGTATGGATTAGACATACATAACATAAGGGCATATATAGCTACTAACACTCACCTCTCGAATTAACTTTTCCAAAGTGAACGTGTCACCAGCATATAGCACATCAACCTCACGATTGAGCAGCCTTTCATACCGGTCATCTGCTCCTACGGTCACGAGATTCATCTTGGTTGGATCTTTAAATACAGTTGCTGCCAAAGCCCTACATTGATCGATGTTGAACTCGCCTAGATTCACTCCGCCCTCTCTATCAACATCCTCGATACCGCAGTTCACTACGCTCCGGTCACGAACAATAGCCAATGTCGGACGTGGATCAAAGGTAGGTGAAGGGGTGGGTCTATCAGTCAGCTCTACAAGTTCAGAAGTCTCATCATCATTCTTCTCTCCTCGGGAAAGGAAGATACCTAACAATATTGCAAGGCATGCCAACAACCCACCCACTATAACGATTGTCAACTGTCCCTCTTTTCGTTGAACGTATGGTTTAACCTTTTCAGCTTGTGCAACTTCCATTGTGCCATCCTCTTCTTCTCCTTCTTCTACTAGGTATGCAGAGGGAACATGACATACTTCTTCATCTGCTGCCTCAATCTCTGGCTCCTGTATCCCAATATCACTGCCTTGTTTCTCCTCTTCCTCTTCTATTGTACCTCTTGTTGGAGAGTTATTACTTGTAGTAGCACCAGAGTTGCCAGCACTACCTGGCCCCTCGACACGAAAGGCACCAGGAAGGGTACGGAAAGATTCAGCTGTGGCAAATAATGTATGTAGAGACTCATTATTTTGATTTGCAGCAATTTGTTCATCGGTTAATTGTGTATTGGTATTTGTATTGTCGATTGTTGTGCTGTTGCTATTATCCGTATTGTTTTGTATAGTGTTGGGTGAGGTATCAGTTGTTCCGTCGTCTCTACCACTATTTGTAACCTCCTTTGTACTGATGGCAGGGGAGCTAGAACTCTTCATTTATGTTATTTTATTGTTTTACTCTTCGAGTTGGCTGGAGTTATAATGATATGAATATATGTGAGAGAATGACTATAAAAGAAAAGCACACATAAGATTATAATCAGTAATTCTCCTTATATATTGGGCCAGATCAACGATCCAATATCTTCTACTGACAATAATATACAATCTACTCCGCAGAAAAGAGTAGAAGAACCAACAAAAAGATACACAGGTTGTTACAGCATATATCATCTAATATCTAAATCCACTAAACCAATATATTCATACCCCGTCAATTTTGATAGAGATAGTATCATATAAAGCCACCCCGGATAGACATACACATACCTAATACTATGGGAGAAGAAACAAACATTAGAACATACATATCATATGTACAGATGTACATATTATGAGAGAATGATTTTACATTGCATTGAAAGATAACGCACATAAGAACTACTGATCAGTAAATCCTCTTCTACCTTGCTATACAGTGCCAATGTTCTATACATCTTCCCGTAAGTGCAAGACAATAATAGATATTGATACGATCGACATCGACATAAAATTTTGGAATTGTAACTACTACTACATCTGTGTTCGTCAATCATAAACAAAGGAAAGCAATTGCAATGAGGGCAATGGGATGATTGACTCACCTATTAGTAATTTATCAATAAATGTGGCTTATTACAACAAACGACATACGACCATTAATCTTATGGCCTATGTTTCAATCTTCCCTTCAAAAGGCTCTATTTTGCGAATTATGACTGTATTATTAAGATGGGAGCTAGAATGAACTAGCACAAGTGCACAAGACCTATCTACTACTACAATCACTATCAACAGTGTAGTGATGGCCAGTAAATATAAAAGAAGAATGGTAAATCAATTTGTGTTACATGGGTTTATTTGGTTTATTTACATAATGTGCTATCTGTCACATAAACACTTGCTCAGGTCTGTTCCTCATCATAATCATATCATACTCGCTTCAAGAGCCTTTCGAATTAATTCCTCCTCCTCCATGGCCAAATCCCTTTCTCTTATGGAACGACGAATACTCTTCTCAATTATTTCTTCAAGATCGTCGTGACAGGGTAAGTTCATAGCTAACAAATTATTGTCATCAACCTTTCTACTCAAGCTCTTCCATACAGCTTCTTTGATCTTTTCCTCATCGATCTTTTCACTATTCGTTATGCTTGTTGATACGCATCGGCGGATCACCTTAAAGATGGTCTTACCACAGGATACCGATGAAGATGAGGATTGTTCATCCTCCTCAATATCATATTCCGATTTTTCCATGGCAAGTTTAATATCAGCCTCATACTGCTCTTCGGCAACATGCAGTCGCTGCTCTTCGTCGAGTAAGGACCGGTGGCTTGCCATTAAGATGAGCTGCTTTTCTTGGTTAACTTGTTCAGCAGCAGTGGGCGGTCCCCCCGTTTCCCGTGTACTCGCAATCGATGCAATCTTCAATGTTTTTTTGAAATTAAGGTCATCGGCTACTTGCTGCCGAGTATGAGCAATATACGATGCTTGTGATTCAGATATTGCCCTTTGCATTATCTCTTGATCCTTAACGAGTCTCTTTATGCTAACGTTTGGAGGACGGTATCGACTTGGTGGTATCGTGGCCGCCATTGTTGCGGTAGTGCTCCGAGCATACATAGTCGCTCGTAAAGCAGCCTCCTCGTGAGATATGCTAGGGTACTCTTGGGACGTCGGCATGATGGGGCACCCTCCATTGCCACCCACTAAAGGTTGTGGATGAAACGATGACTGGGTGCTTCTGACGACTGGTTGATGATATGATGATAGTTGAGGAGGTTGTTGAGGTGATGCTTGAGCAATAGGTCTTGATGTGCCTTGAGGATGATTAAGTAGAGGATGTTCTTCTGGGTTCAACCGCTGTCGACTTGATGGGTTATCATACAACAATAATGAGGTGGCAGCTCCTTCACCTTCCCCTGGAAAAGATCGTCTTCGTCGTCTACTCCCATTACTACGGCCCGCATCCAATCCTGATGCTGTAGAAGTATCAATGGAGGCATCCCTAGGGGGTGAGGTGGAAGTGTCAATAGCAGGAAGCTTCTGATCGGAGTAACTTAGATTGGAACTCAGACTGTCACCGTCCGAGCTTGACCCCTTCTTTGCCAGCGTTTGCATCATCATACCATTCGAATCTAGAAGGGATGCTCTAGGAGCACTAGATATATCTCCAACCATCGTCCTTGATACAACCATGGCTTCATGCATGTCGTGAGTTATTGCCATTGGCTCTTCTGATGAGTTTGGTGATCCATCACGGTTGATATTCACTTCTCCTTCTTGGCAAGAACTGGGAGCATAATAATGAGTATAATTATGATGGTTTAACTCATCACGTACTCCGCTCAATGCATCAACTAAGAAGTTTCCATTATCATCAATATAATATTGACTATGTCGACTGTGGAATAGCTTTTGTAAGATTGATCGTAGGAATAATCCATTCTAGCGCACATTAAGTTAGAGGGGCAAGGCAGTAATTGAAGGACAGTATGAGAATTAGTCAATATCACATCATATGCATACCAAATTTCAAATAACAACAAACAGCACATACATAAAAAAAACTTACCGCACTTTCTCCAGTAAGAACAGTAACATACAACGATTTCTTTAATCCACCCAATTCCCTATCCATAACCAATTGCACACCCATATTAATCTCATTCCCATTTAATACAATCCTATTACTACCCTCAACAACATCATTAGATAATTTCGAATCATTATTCTTCCCGCTTCCGGCAGCAGCAACCTGCTCTGCTAAATTTCGTACATTATTTAAATAGGATATAACCTGTAGTATTATTGAATTTTCCACCTTATTATTATGGGTACGCATGTCAAGTATTAATAATTGTTGATTCTGTTTACTAATTGCAGGACGGGATGGAAGTTGTTGTAGTTGCTGTTGTTGTACAGCTGCTGTTATTCGAGAATTATTAAATTCTGATGCTGAACCGTCAAGTGGCGCTAGACCGCCGCCGTTAAGTGTATTAGTGCGTTTACTTCGACTTCTAGTAGAAGTCCTAACGGCGGTATCAGCCCAATTGTTAAAACTTGCCGTCCTGGGTGACGTATTATTGTTGCTATTGTTGTTATTATTATTATTGGGGGGGTGATACGGAGGAGAGTCATACGTATTATGATCATCCACCTCCTCCTCGTCATCCGTACCATTAATTATCATATCATCTGATGAGAGTGATGACATTCCAGAATGATGACTGCCATTATCATCATCGGGTTTAGATGGTATTTTTATCATCTCTTGATTATGTTAAAATTGATTGAGAGTTACTTGTGCAGTGCACTTGGAATCAGTGTCGTCTAGTTCAACAGTAGATATCTTGAACAGGTAAATAACAATAACTACAAACTAAAATAGATCATTCAAACTAAAGAAAGCCTAAAGAAGAAGGCAAAGCAAATAGAGGCAAATAACAACTCCTATTAGCCTCGCTTTCTTTTATTTTATTCTCATCTATTTCCTTTGGGAAGGTATGGACATGCGAACTCTCTTAGGGCTGATCATTCTAATCGTAGTATAAAAATGGTGTAAGGATAAACCCTATGCAGTAGTGGAGGGAATCAGGAGGTTACATCCTTGTTGGTTATACAGTAATCAATGTCAACCATAATATGAGCATCTGCAAGATGGAATAACATCACCTGATGGCCAAATGATGGATGAAAGTCAGCAGAAATCGGAGTAATCTGAAAGCAAGAAATCTGCCCCATGTGGCTGTAAAAGTATGACAGAGAGCCCTAGAATCATGCTGGGAGTGTTCATCACTTTGTTATACACTTATACAATGCCAATCAATTACTATTCTAGCAAGCCTACATCTCTGAGGTGCCACTTGATGGCCAAACGTTGGATGAAAGTCAGCAGAAATCGGAATCTGAAGCAAGAAATCTGCCCCCATGTGGCTGTAAAAGCATGACAGAGGGCCCTAGAATCATGCTGGGAGTGTTCATCACTTTGTTATACACTTGCACAATGCCAATCAATTACTATTATAGCAAGCCTACATCTCTGAGGTGCCACTTGATGGCCAAACGTTGGATGAAAGTCAGCAGAAATCGGAATCTGAAAGCAAGAAATCTGCCCTCATGTGGCTGTAAAAGTATGACAGAGGGCCCTAGAATCATGCTGGGAGTGTTCATCACTTTGTTATACACTTATACAATGCCAATCAATTACTATTCTAGCAAGCCTACATCTCTGAGGTGCCACTTGATGGCCAAACGTTGGATGAAAGTCACCAGAAATCGGAATCTGAAAGCAAGAAATCTGCCCCCATGTGGCTGTAAAAGTATGACAGAGGGCCCTAGAATCATGCTGGGAGTGTTCATCACTTTGTTATACACTTATACAATGCCAATCAATTAC
>Ga0214479_100374_pt1 | contig 27364 bp, 17 predicted proteins | sample M1_20Mar14CPVII9_5_FD_165054 | JGI IMG/M metagenome (GOLD analysis project Ga0214479, IMG submission 165054) | Marine eukaryotic communities from Monterey Bay, California, United States - M1_20Mar14CPVII9sort6BwellE14 | ecosystem: Environmental > Aquatic > Marine > Unclassified | place: USA...
GCTAAAAGCGAGCCAAAGATGATCGTCCTCTCTGGTTTCGTTTGCGCCCGAGATTCCACGAATATATTCGTACCGACCGGGCCATTTTTTCGACAATGCTTCTTCATAGGCCGCCGGTGTTTCCACCTCAGAGAGTCCGATTACGTCATAATCGCCAAGCTCTACCAATTGAGCTGCAACAGTCGCTGGATCGTTTCCACCCGACTCCACGTTCCAATGCAAAATAGAATAAGTGAAACCTTCCGAATCGCTATCTCCCTTTTTTACGTCTACCTTGGAAGTTGCCGCAGTCGCCTGAGGCTCCACTCCGATCGCTTTTGCTGAGTCGCTCTCGGTTGGACTATCAGTGGGGGCACATCCAATGTTCAGAAGACACCCGAAAAGGACTAGTCCTGCCGTCGCCACACCATCTACCCAACGTCTACTATTAATTCTGATCACGTTTCCCTCGTGGTTTATTTGCGTTATCTAACACAGCTTAAACCGAAGAGGGCGACTTTTGGAAGAGGCGGGCAAGAATCCTCAAATGGATAGCAAAAAACTTCTCCAAAGAGTATTATAGTTGCTATTATCTTTACCCGGTGACGTATTCCTCCCTGGAACCCACCCACAATCTCACTCCCTTTCCAACTTTGGGTTATTAAGCATGCTGCGGTCAGTCCTCTACTCGATTGCTTTGGTTCTTTCCCTGACATTAATTTCAGGATGTCAACCTAAGCCGCCGGAAATTAAAACCACACCTCCAAAAGTTGCGATTGCCACGCCAACCGTCAAAGATGTCGCTATTTATCTAACCGAAAATGCAAGCTTGGAGGCAGTTGGACAAGCAACGGTCATCTCGCGCGTCAATGGAATTATCGGTGAAATGCTCGTCGGCCTCGATAAGCCTGTGGATAAAACGACACAGCTATTTCAAATTGCTGATGAGGAATACGTCGCCAAGGTAAACGCTGCCCAAGCGAACGTTCTCGCAGCCAAAGCCGCAGAGGCTCAGGCCAATGCGAACTTGGAAAAAGCCAAAAGCGATGTGAAAGCAGAAGAAGCACTTAAGGTGGCGGCCGATGCCGAATACACGAGAATGGAGAAACTTCACATAAGTAAAGCCATTTCTCAAAGTGAATTTGATTCCGCAAAAGCTGCTTCCCTTACCGCCACTGCCGCCGTCGATATCGCCAAGGCTAAGCGAGTGGAAGCAAACGCTCAGATTGAGCAAGCCAAGGCGCAAGTCTCCAAGTCGAATGCTGACCTCGAAGATGCCAAACTCAAACTGAGCTGGACCAAAGTGATGGCACCGATCGAAGGACAGGTCGCCAAACCGCTCGCAAAGGCAGGAAACCTCGTGCAAAACGGAACTGAACTGGTAGAGATTATTAAGAGTGATCCGATTTGGGCCAACTTTAACGTCCGAGAAAGCTTCATTATCAAACGAGATCGCGAAGGTAAGTTACGAGGCGAGGACGATGTCACCGAGGTCGAATTACAGCGATCGGGCGACGATGGTTTTCCGTTCAAAGGTAAAATCGATTTCATCAATACAAAAATCAATGAATCAACAGGAACACTTGCTGTCCGTGCTGTCTTTCCTAATCCAAAAGAAAATCCTCTCGGACTTTTAGTGCCTGGCTTTTTCGTTCGTGTGCGAATCAAAATCGACGATTTAAAAGATGCGGTACTCGTTCCGGAAAAAGCAATCAATCGAGATCAGACGGGTAAGTTTGTCTATACAGTCGACAGTGAAAACAAAGCCGTCCGAAAAAATGTAGAAGTGGGAACCACCGAAGATGGTTTGATCGTTGTTCTTTCAGGTGTCTCGGCAACGGACAAAGTGATTACCGATGGCCTTCAACGTGTGCGACCGGGTGTGATCGTAAACATCGAGAACTGAACACGCTGACCGAACAACTTTTTCATCTCTGTCTGATATTTATTTTCAAGGTTGTCGAAAGACTATGTCGGAATTTTTCATCAAGCGACCCATTTTTGCTTCTGTCATCTCGATCATTATCGTGATTGCCGGAATCGTTGCATTCTTTAGTTTGCCGGTTGCCAAGTTTCCACAGGTTGCCCCTCCCACAGTCCAGGTAAGCGCCGTCTATCCCGGCGCCAATGCGAAAGTGGTCGCGGAAACTGTGGCTACCGCGATTGAGCAAGAGGTTAACGGCGTCGAAAACATGCTCTACATGTCTTCGACAAGTGCCGACGATGGTTCTTATGCACTGCAAATTACATTTGCACTTGGGACCGACATGGACATGGCCAATGTGCTGGTTCAAAACCGTGTGTCGATCGCCTCTCCAAAATTACCCGAAGAAGTCCGCCGTCAGGGAATCGTCACTCAAAAACAATCGACGCAAATTTTGCAGATGATCAATTTCACCTCTCCCAACGGGGATCTCGATGAATTGTTTTTAAGCAACTACGCGCTCGACATTAAAGACGAACTTAGCCGAATTAACGGCGTTGGATCGGTCAAAGTCTTTGGCGCTGGCGATTACAGTATGCGAATTTGGCTTGACCCCAACAAATTGAAATCGAGAAACATCACCACGGACGAGGTCGTTAACGCTATTCGCGAACAAAATGTCCAGGTCGCTGCGGGGCAAATTGGTTCCTCACCAGCTCCACTTGGTACCGATTTTCAGTACTCCATCAATACCCTTGGACGCTTGAGCACCACCGCAGAATTTGCTGACATTATCATCCGGACTGAACCTGGTGGTCGGTTTGTTCGCGTGCGTGATGTTGTGATCGATGACCGACCGTACGATGGTGGCGTTCAGCAAGGCGTTGAAATCGGCGCAAAAGACTACACCCTCGCCTCAAAATTTAATGGAGCCCCCTGTGCAACGGTCGCCATCTACCAACTGCCCGACGCTAACGCCCTCTCCGTCGCAACCCAAGTCCGTGAACGTCTTGTGGAACTCAAGGGAAGAAATAGCTGGCCAGCTAATATGGATTATGCAATCCCATTCGATACGACAAGATTTGTAGAAGCATCCATCGAAGAAGTTTACAGTACTATCTTTGTTGCCATCATTCTCGTTGTTCTGGTGATTTTCATCTTCCTGCAAGACTGGCGTGCCACAGTTGTCCCCGTGGTTGCCATTCCGGTTTCCCTGGTCGGAACGTTTGCGATTATGTCGGGACTTGGGTTCTCATTGAACATGCTGTCCCTGTTCGGCATCGTCCTGGCGATTGGTATTGTTGTCGATGATGCGATTGTGGTCGTAGAAAGCACGTCCCGGTACATCTCAGAAGGAATGTCACCGAGGCAGGCTGCCATCACCGCGATGAAAGAGATTACCGGGCCGGTCATCGCGACCACCCTCGTTCTATTAGCGGTTTTCGTTCCAACTGCGTTTATGTCTGGAATCACCGGACAGCTCTTCAAACAGTTTGCGTTAACTATCTCGGCAGCTGTCCTGATTAGTACCATTAACGCCCTGACTCTCAGTCCAGCACTTTGCGGAATCGTCTTGCGGGAGCCTAAAGAATCAAAATTCTTATTCTTTCGATGGTTCAACAGCGTTTTCGATGCGACCACCAGCATGTATCGCGGCATCATTCGCTGGTCCGTGCGACTCGTGTTGATCGTCATGCTAGTTTACGGTGGTCTGTTAGCACTGACCGGTTGGAGCTTTTCAAAACTCCCGACCGGGTTTGTACCGGTCGAAGACCAAGGTTACATGTTCGTTAACGTCCAACTACCTGACGCTGCCTCCAAACAACGTACTGTTAAAGTAATGGAGCAGGTCAGCGCGATCTGCAAAGACACCCTTGGCGTTAAAGACAATATTTCGATCACAGGCTACTCACTGCTTAGCGGCAGTGCGGCGTCGAATGTTGGCTTTGTCGCGGTCATGTTTGAACCGTGGAAAGATCGTAAAACACGGATAGAAAGCCAGCAGGGCATCGTCTTCAAAATCAATCAGCGACTGCAAACCGAAGTTGATGCCGCAATTGCCTTTCCGTTTATCCCGCCTCCGATCGACGGACTTGGAAACGCGGGCGGATTCCAAATGGAAGTGGAAGACAAAGGGAATGCAGGCTACCAAGCGCTCCAGCAAGCGGCTGACCTATTGGTCGCCGAAGCTGCAGCACAGCCAGGCCTCTCTCGCCCGAACTCATTGTTCCGCGCCAGTACACCGCAACTCTTCATTGATGTTGACCGTGTCCAAGTCAAAGCCAAGAATGTTCCGCTTAGCTCCGTATTCTCTACGCTTCAAGCCTACCTAGGGTCTGCCTACGTCAACGATTTCAATTTGGACGGCCGGACCTATCAAGTACGTATTCAAGCCGACGCTAAATTCCGTGCCACGAAACAAGACATTCTTGATCTTCAAGTGAGAAGTCTCGACGGGAATGCCATTCCAATGGGAACACTGATCAACATCACCGAAGAGTTTGGGCCGTCTGTCATCCGCAGATATCAAATGTACCCAAGCGCTTCGATTAATGGATCAGCCGGCGCCGACATGAGTTCTGGCGAAGCGCTGAATCTGATGGAACAACTGGCCACCCAAACGCTTCCTGACCAATTTGGGTTCGAATGGACTGGACTTTCCTACCAGGAAAAAGCTGCTGGTGGACAAGCCGTGATTCTTGCACTGGCAATTGTTGCCGTGTTCCTCGTACTCGCCGCCCAATACGAAAGCTGGACAATGCCGGCGGCAGTGATTGCTGTGGTGCCATTGTCAGCGCTAGGAGTTGTCACGATTTTGACAGCTCGCGGAGCCGATGCAAATGTATATACGCAAATTGGAATTGTGCTCCTGGTTGCACTGGCAAGTAAAAACGCAATTCTGATTGTTGAGTTTGCTGCTGAAAAACGAAAAGAGGGGATGTCGATCACCGAGTCTGCTGTCGAAGCTGCACGGCTTCGATTCCGCGCGATCCTGATGACCGCATTCTCCTCGATTTTAGGTTTCCTTCCACTCCTGATTGCCAGCGGAGCAGGGGCCGCAAGCCGACAGGCCGTTGGTAACGCGGTCGTTGGCGGGATGATGGCGGCGACAGTATTCTCCTTGCTTTTTGTGCCTTCGTTCTTTGTCATTTTTCGACGTCTCGGCGAGCTTGGCAAAAAGTCGAACGATGATCACGAAACAGCGGGCAATTCAGACTCAACAACCCCACCAACCGATGAGGCACATGCCTCGGACTCGCAACAATCCTCTGCAACCTCTGCGCCGGATGCCATCGAAGAAGCCACTGAGGAATCCGAAGTATCGGCGGAAGCATCAAACGACACCGATTCAACTGACGCCGAAACTTCTCCCACTGATGAGGATGATTCCACTGCTAAATAGCGATTGGAGCTTTATTCCTGATGTGAGGGAGCGAACAACTCTCAGCACACGTTTTTATCTCGATCCGAAAACCAGACGAGCCAATTAGACTGCAGAGTGCCATAGAATCACTTGTTTGTTTATTAGTGAAGAAACTGCCCTTAATACTCGATTCTGGCTAATAATCGCTCAGGATTTACGAATCAATTTATCGAATGAAGGATCAGCACTTTTCGCCGATTTAAAATCAGTATTCAAACCAGGGGTACGAAATGTCGAAACCACTCGCTCTCTATCAGGAGACAATGCTGTTAGCTATCCGCGACGATAAGGGAACGTTTTCAAGCGGATATTTTTTGTACGCCATTGCCGGCACAATCATTAGCGAATTACTCCTGCTGCAGAGGATTGTGGCTGGCTCCGACAAAGATCAAATCGTAGGCGTCGTCGACAGGTCACCAACCGGGGACGAGATACTTGATGAAGCTCTATGCCTCATTCACGACTCGACAAAGCCAAAGAAAATGCAACACTGGGTTGTCAAAATTGCCAGTCTACCCAAGTTGAAACATCGCATCGCTCAACAGCTATGCGATCTCGGCATTCTCCAGCACGATGAAAAAACGGTGCTTTGGATTTTTTCCCAGCAACGATACCCTGAAATCGATGGAACTTACGAAGATATAATTCGCCAACGCATGGCCGACGTCATGTTTAACGAAGATGCCCATCCAGATGATCGCACTGCTGTTTTGATCGCCGTCGCCTCTCACGCCGGCCTACTAAAGGCGAATTTCAGTCCGGAAGAACTACGCCAGTACAAAAAACGAATTCAGCAACTCAGCAAAGGTGAGATCCTCGCTACCAAGGCGACCCTTGCAGCGATCAAGGCAATGCAAGCCGCAGCCGCAATCGCCGTTACAATTCACTAACAGCTCAATGTTTCAGCTAGGCTAAGCAAGCCGATCATTGCCATTCACTTGCTCAAGTGCACCGTTGGAGTTGACCAATCCCAGTAAACAAATTTGGATGGATAAAAGCGATGTTCGACCGTTCTTACTTTGGGGCCCTGCTGACTCTCAGTGGATTGCTAGTCTGTTTCTTAATCGCCCCCTCTGAATTATCCGCTCAAAAAGTGACGGCGGTTCCGACGGAAATCAGAGAACAGTTTAAGCTTGATCTCTTTTACCAAAAGTATATCGATGCTCAGGGTTTGCCGATTGTTGGCTCAGAGGTGGTATCAGATGCAGCGCTTCTGGAATCCGCCTGGATAGTAAACCGCATGATCGGCCATCGCCCTGAGATACTTGCTGCCATGGCCTCCAACAACACTCGACTCGCGGTCATGGCCTACAGTGAATTCACTACTGACGTGCCTGAACATCGTCATTTAACACCCCGTGTTTTTTGGGATCGCCGCGCTCGGGGTTTGGGCGCGACTGATTCAGCACCCGCTGTCAGCTGTGCCGAAGAGAACCTTTTGGAACACCCTAACGATCCTTATTTTGAAGAATGCATTTGCATTCATGAATTCGCCCACGCGATTCATCAAATGGGCATGCGAGATATTGACCCAACTTTTGATAAACGGCTTAAAAAAGCATATTCAGAGGCGATTGAATCTGGCAAATGGGAAAACACTTACGCCGCCGGAAACCATATGGAATATTGGGCCGAGGGCGTCCAATCCTGGTTTGATGACAATCGAGAAAAAGACGCGCTTCACAATCACGTCAACACACGGCAGGAATTAGTTGATTACGACCCCTCACTTGCCAGACTATGCCGAGAGGTCTTTGGTGATTTGGCATGGCGTTATCAGAAACCAAGCCAACGTTTAGATGACGACAGAAAACATCTTTCAGGAATTCGCACCGAAGAGCTTCCAAGATTTGAGTGGCGAAAAGAGAAAATCCCGGAGATGCCGAAGGTTTTGATCCAAACTACCGAGGGCGATATCGAGCTAGAAATCGATGCTAAAAAAGCGCCGGCCACTGCCCAAAACTTTTTACACTATGTTCACGAAGGACTCTATTCTGACGGAAGTTTTCATCGCACAGTCACCCCAACCAACCAAGAGAATTCAACCGTAAAAATTGCGGTAATCCAAGGCAGAGCAAATGCCTTAAAACGCAACCTATTCCTGCCAGCAATCGATTTAGAGGACACGAAGCAAACAGGCTTGAAACACCTAAATGGTGTCATCTCAATGGCTCGCTCGAAACCCAACTCAGCCACCGATCAGTTTTTTATATGCATCAAGGATCAACCAGAACTAGATTTTGGGGGTGACCGGAACCCTGACGGGCAGGGTTTCGCCGCGTTTGGCCGCGTCACCAAAGGGATGGACGTTGTTAAAAAAATTCACAATGCTCCTGCAACCAAACAACGACTAACCCCTGAAATTAAAATCCAGCGGGCGATTCGATTAAACTGAGGCTAACAAACCTCGAGACTGACCACGTTGATTTCTGACCAACGTTGCTCGATCACTTGTCTTTGTTAACCTTTTTGAACAATCGCTCTTTCAAATAGGAATAAGCCAAGGCCTGCATATAAGCTCGCTGTTTATTATTGGCCGCCCCGCCATGACCTCCTTCGATGTTTTCATAATACGTAACATCATGTCCTTGGTCATACATTTTAGCCATCATCTTGCGAGCATGCCCTGGATGTACACGATCATCTCGCGTCGAGGTCGTGAACAAAACTGCCGGATATTCGACCTGAGGTTTAATATTTTGGTAGGGAGAAAAGGTCTTAATAAACTCCCATTCACCCTCCGCATCTGGGTTGCCATACTCCGCCATCCAACTCGCACCGGCGAGTAACAGATGATACCTCTTCATATCTAGCAGGGGGACTTGGCAAACCGCAGCACTGAACAAATCGGGATAGAGAGCGACCATATTGCCAACGAGCAGACCACCGTTGGATCCACCCTGTATTCCAAGCCGCGCCTTGCACGTGACTTTGCGTTTGACTAAATCCTCAGCAACCGCCGCAAAATCTTCGTAAGCTCTTAAGCGATTTTGTTTTAACGCCGCCTGATGCCAACGCGGCCCGTACTCGCCGCCACCTCGAATGTTGGCGACCACGTAAACCCCACCCTCACTAGTCCAGGCCCGCCCAACACTCGCTTGATATCCGGGTGTCAACGAAATTTCGAATCCGCCATATCCGTACAGTAGCGTTGGATTGTTACCGTCGAAAACAAGATCCTTTTTTGACACCATGAAATAGGGAACTTCGGTGCCGTCTTTGCTCGTCGCAAAATGCTGGCTAACTTTCAGGCCATCCGCCTGATAAAGGGGAGTCAACTGCTTTAACTGCTCCGGCTTTTCCCCAATTTCACCGTAATAGAGTGTCGTCGGTGTCAAATAACCACTCGACGTCATCCAATACGCATCTGATTCATCGGCATCAACTGCACGTACTCCTACCGTTCCAATTTCGGGAGCACCCTCGAGTAGACGTTTTTGCCAACCTGCATCCGTCGAAGTCATTACATAAATTCGATTCTTAACGTCTTCGAGCACATTTAAAATCAAGTGGTTTCGAGTTAAAGAATAGCTCGCCAGTGAACTATTTTCAGTCGGCTCAAAAGCAACGTCGAACGACCGTTCACCCGCCATGAAATCATCAAATTTAGTAACCAGCAGCGAGCCTGCCTGATAGTCGACTCCGCCAACACTCCACGGCTCCCGAAGCTCCAACAACAAATTCTCTTTCGAAACATTTTTGTTTGCACTGTTAGGAGCATCTATCTTCTGCAATTCCCCGTCATCTGTTCGGAGATAGAGTTCGTCATTATAAAACGCAAGCGTGCGTTGAACGAAGTTCCGTTCGAAACCGGGGGTGTCATCGTGCATTGCACCAATGTACATATCATCGACGGTGCCTTCGTAAACAACCTCCGCTTCCTCCATTGGCTGACCGCGACGCCACAATTTCGCAATTCGCGGATAACCAGAGGAGGTCATCGTCCCGTCCCCAAAATCGGTGTAGATAAAAACGGAATCCTGATCAATCCAACTAATGTTGCCTTTTGCTTCGGGGCGATTGAAACCTTCGTCGATAAACTCCCGACGAACCATGTCAAACTCACGAGTCACTGATGCATCCGCACCACCGCGAGACAACCCAATTAACGCACGCTCGAAACCCGGTCGTAAAAGGGAAGCGCCATCCCAAACCCAATTTTCATTTTCACGCTCTGCTAATTTATCGAGATCAAGCACAACCTCCCATTGCGGCGCGGCCTTACGATACTCAGCCAGCGTAGTTCGTCGCCAAATGCCCCGCTCGTGATCTTTATCCCGCCAAAAGTTGTAGTAGAACTCGCCCGCTTTTGAGACAAACGGAATTCGCTCGTCTGAATCCAAAATTTCAAGCAAATCACCCTCCAGGTTTTTAAAATCGGAGGAAGCTTCAAAATGCCGCTGAGTTGTCTCGTTCTTGTTCCGCACCCAATCAAGTGAGCGAGGACCAGTCACATCTTCCAACCAAAGATAGGGATCTTCTTGTTCCGTTACATCCGAAACCTTGGCTTTCTCTTCCGATTTACCATCATCGCCAACCTGCCCATGAGCTGAAGTTACCACCGCCGCCACCATTATAAAAATTAGAAAACGAAACATCTTTAACACCTCATTGTGTTCAACCAAAAACTACTAACCGGATTATACCCCATCCACGAAATCTGACGAGCAGCAGATCCCAGGATTCTTACCTTCGTAAATCGAAAGATCATCAGCCATTACCGAAGAAGCGTAAATAAGACCAGCGATCAATAAAGCTGCCGGATAATTAATCGATGACGGCACTGGCGACCTCGACGCCGTCGAGCCCAAACTCGCTGATTCGAAACAGCCCAAAGGTGGCAAAAATTCAGCTCTGGAATTCGGCCTTCATTCGATTGATATTTTTGAGGCTACCCATTAACAGCAGCGTATCATCCGTGCAGATCACGTCGGTTGAAGACGGATTAAACTGAAAATCACCGTCAGGCTTCTGAATACCCACGACAAGCAAATCGAACTGTTCTTTGATTTTTGAAGCCGACAACGCCAACCCTACAAGCCGACTCTTCAGACCAACATGGAACTCATCTAATTCCATTTCAAGATTCGAAGCCTCTGCGAACAACTCTACCAACGCCGCCGTTGTCGGGCGCGAAATCATACGCTCCATTTGCTGAGCGCCAATTCGGTGCGGCATGACGACTTTGTCCGCACCAGCCTGACGAAGCTTTGGACAACTCGATTCAAGCTCAGATTTAGCAATGATTTGAATGTCGGCACGAAGATTTCTCGCCGTCAGCGTAATAAAGACATTCTCGGCATCCGTAGGAAGTGAAGTGACTAAAGCCCTCGCCGTATCAAAATGTGCAGCTCGTAAAGTATCTTCCGAGGTCGCATCGCCGCTAATTGATAGCAATCCAGACTCTTGAGCCAAACGTGATTTTTCAGGATCAATATCAACCACCACAAAAGGGATCTTGCGATGTTCCAATTGAGCCACCAGATCGTGCCCCATTTTTCCGTACCCGCAAATGATGACATGACTCTCCAAACGATCGATTTCTTTTGTCATTTTTCTTCTGCCAAACGCGCGTTCGACTTCTCCTTCAAGAAGTAATTGAATGAAACCACCAAACGTGTAAACCGACGAAGAAACACCGAACACAATCAATAACATCGTTAATATCTGGATGGCATCTGAGGAATTAGAGTGCTCTCCATAACCGACAGTGGAAACAGTAATGAACACCATCCAGGCCGAATCTAACCAGTCATACTTGCCGAGATAATGGTAGCCGAGAATAGAAACGATAAACACGATCGCCAACGAAAGAGCTCCTGTTCGAATTCGTTGAAGCGGTGTTTTCATTGCCGTCTGCTAATCAATTGAAATTGAACCTTGGCCGTTACTTTTTACGAAAACGCAAAAAGTAATTTTCCTTAAATCCCTCGATCGCGACCTCGTCGTCGAGAGCAAAACCGGCGTCCATTATTTCCGCGCGAAATACCTCTTTACCGGCGCGAACATGCCCCAGTAACCACTCCCGGCTCGTACCCGGAATCCGATCAAAATCAATCACCACGAATTGGCCTCCCGGCTTGAGCGCGCGGTGAATTGAAGCCAACGTCGATTTAGGGTACTCGAAATGGTGATAGGTATCACATACGAAAACGACGTCAACCGAATGCGGCGGCAGATTGATGCTATTCTCAGCACATAAGACACCCGTAATGTTAGCCAGGCCCATTGCGTCTGCTTGTCGATTGATATGCTCAATGAATCGAGGGGAGATGTCGACGGCGTAAACCCACCCCTTTTTCCCGACCGACTTTGAGAACATTCGTGAGAAGAGTCCAGTTCCTGCTCCCACATCCGCTACCGAAGCCCCCGGAGAAATAGCTAACTCGCTGAGAATTGCATCTCTTGCTAAATAGACTTCCCGGCTCTCGATCTCAAATCGCTTAACGTAGTCTTCGACGCTCATGTCGGGGTCGATGAAATTCTTATTGATTCCGGGTTTGACGCTGGTTTCATTCTCTTTTACAGACTGTTGAGCCTGATTTCTACTGATGTAGTCGATCGCTTTTGCCTCGAGAACTTGCGAACTTAAACCAATTACCCTCGCTTCTGCCAAGGCTGCATCCAATGCCACTCCCTCATCAAGCACCCGATATGGCAGCCAAACACAACCCACCCGATTGGCAGAACCACAGTGAAGCAGAGTCTTTTGCTGGCTAGCACCGAGTGTTTCCCGAACTCGCTGAAATACTTCGTCAGTCAATGAATCAGGGCTTTTGAAAGGAATTATAGAAAATTCCATCCCGGCGTGTTCTATCGCCCCTTTTTCATCCCACCCAACTTCCCCGCTTGTTCGCAGGGAAATCACCCGCTTTATCCGCTGACGCTTGATCTCTGAAACATCTGCTTCAGAGAACTGGCCAGAAAAATAGAGGTTTTTCAAATTGTGGACATTCTTGGCAGCGCCTAACTTACACTCTAAGATAGTGTCTTGTTTGCCATTCGCGACATCTACATTTTCCTGTACGTTTACGCTGGCCTGTTGTGAATAAAGAGGTGGGTTACCCGCTATTAAAAAAAGGCCGCAAGCAATCGTCAACGATTTCAGCATTACTATTCTTCCAATAATTCATTCAGCACAGATAAGTTTGGCCGATATAGGTTTTGTCCGTCACGCGAATTTTAAACATTATTTGCACAAACAAATCTGAATATACCGATATTTCTCGGATTTACAAATGAACAAAAAAAGAACCTTCAAACCACTCGACATGGAATCCTTGGCCATGGCAGCGGAATGCCTGAAGGCTATCGCGCACCCAAGCCGGCTGCAGATTGTTCAACTCCTTTTGACGGGCAAACGATACTCGGTCAATGAGCTTGCTGAGATTTGTGAACTTACTCAGCCCTCCGCGTCGGATCACTTGAGGCTGATGCAACGGTGTGGCTTCCTGACAAGCACTCGGGAAGGTCGAACGGTTTATTACGAGATACTCGAAACTCATCTTTACGATCTGATGACCTGTATCCAGAAGCGTTTTGGTTAACGTATCCACTCGAGAACGACCGTTGCAGCAACTCCCTCAGCTTCTGCATTTCTTGCTGCTTAATTTTTTGATCTCTAATTTTCAAGAACCTGCCGAAGAGGCGTTTGGATCAGCAACCGCATTGCGAGCTTAGCAACGGAAGCAACCGCAGCAGAGAATTTTGCCCGCCAAACTGTCAACGAGCTAACTTTGAATCAATTTTCTTCTCGGTAGATGAGACCACTGTCTGGATATAAAGAAGCCAATTGGTTCTTTCTCCTGCTTTTCAGTTCCAGTCAGTTGAACCCACTTTATAGCTCGCCAACAACAACTTAGACTTTCGGCTGACCTTGTGCCCAAACAGGCCGCTACGTTTTATTTAAGAACTACGACCTCTCGTCTTTACCAGTTTTATAATGGCAAACGAAACGACCAATACGCAACCACACCGCCACTCACACGACTGCGAACATTCCGGTATTTTCGGTGAACGAACCGAGTTAATTTTCGCAATTTTGTCGGGTTTGCTTCTTGGATTCGGTTGGCTTTTGGCAATGTCCTCAATTCCATTTGGGTACCTGCTGCCAATTTATCTCTTGTCATATTTTTTTGGCGGATACTACACTCTTCTCGAATCATTCAGCAAACTAAAACTCCAGCAATTCGAGATTGATTTCTTGATGCTCGTTGCTGCAATTGGCGCTGCTGTTTTGGGCAACTGGGCGGAGGGTGCATTGCTCCTATTTTTGTTCAGTCTTTCTCACGCCCTTGAGCATCTGGCGATGGGCAAGGCTCGCCATGCAATCGAATCACTCGCCAGCCTCGCCCCGGATGTCGCGCTCGTCCGCCGAAATCAGCAGGAAACCGAATTGCTAATCGCTGATTTAAAGATTGGCGACATCGTCATCGTGAAGCCTAACGAACGTGTTCCTGCCGATGGTCTGGTAATTAAAGGTCAAACCAGCATCGACCAATCACCCATTACAGGTGAGAGTCTGCCGGTTGAGAAAATTCCGGTAAGTGATGTCAATTGGGCGACAGAACATGAGTCACACTTGCCGTTCGAAAATCGAGTCTTTGCGGGCACAATCAACCAACACGGGGCAATCGAAATCCTCGTTACTCGGCTGGCAACCGAAACCGCACTTGCTCGAGTCGTGGTAATGGTAAACGAAGCTGAGAACCAACAGTCTGAGACGCAACGGTTCGCGCAAAAATTCGAACGCATCTTTGTGCCTGTGGTTTTAATCTTCGTGGCCGCACTGCTGTTCGCCTGGGTTTTCATTTCCGAGCCTGCGAGCGATTCTTTCTATCGCGCCATGGCTGTCTTAGTCGCGGCCAGCCCCTGCGCATTAGCCATTTCGACTCCGAGTGCCGTCCTCAGCGGGGTTGCTCGGGCAGCCCGTGGGGGTGTTTTAATAAAAGGTGGTGGCCCGCTCGAAGAATTAGGGAAAATTAAATCGATTGCGTTTGATAAAACCGGCACACTGACAGAAGGCAAACCAAGCGTCACCGACGTGAGGACAGTAGACGGAATCAGCGAAAACGATTTGCTAGTTACGGCCGTCTCAGTCGAACGCTTAAGCGACCACCCACTCGCAGCAGCATTGGTTCGCGATGCAGTTAACCTGCTGCCTGACGAACTGCACCCATCTTCTCCCAACTTTCCAACTGCCGAAAACCTTACCAGCAAGACAGGGCAGGGCGTCACTGCAACGCTAAACAATCAATCCATTTCCATTGGGAAGAGCTCCTTTTTCAGGTCAAATTCTTCCTCAAAGGAAGACCATGCGTTCTTTGATTCGGTTGCAAAACTAGAATGCGAGGGACGAACGGTGATGGTGGTTAAACAAGACGATCACTTTCTCGGTTTCATTGGATTAATGGATAAACCACGCGCCGGCGCCAATGCAGCCATCTCCAGGCTTCGTAGCATTGGAATTGAAAACATGTCAATGCTTTCAGGTGACAATCAAAATGTCGCCAATGCGATTGCGGATTCCGTTGGTGTGAAACAAGCGTTTGGCGACTTAATGCCTGCCGATAAAGTGGAACAAATCAAGCGATTACTTAGCGATGGCCCAGTCGGAATGGTGGGAGATGGCGTCAATGACGCACCGGCGATGGCGACTGCAACTATTGGCATTGCCATGGGAGCTGCCGGCTCGGATGTCGCGTTGGAAACTGCAGACATCGCATTGATGTCCGATGACCTTGGAAAATTACCTTTCGCAATCGGACTTAGCAAAATGACAAAAAATATCATCCTTCAAAATCTCTGGATCAGCTTGGGGATGATCGCCTTTCTAGTTCCCGCGACCTTATTCGGGCTGCAAATTGGACCGGCAGTAATACTCCACGAGGGCTCCACTTTCGTGGTGGTTCTCAACGCCTTACGTCTGCTTGGTTTCAGCGATACCAATACCGCCGCTGACTAAAGAGACAGACTCTGAAAGAAACCTTATTTTTTGAAAAGAGGTAACCTTAGCGTGAATCTCGCCCCCCCCATCGGGCTCTGAGCGACATCCACATTACCGCCACAATTCTCCACAGCACGTTTTACAATTGCCAACCCAAGCCCAACTCCATTTTTGTGTTTTGCGTGCGAATTTTCCAACCGCGAAAATGGTTCAAAAATGCTTTCCCTATAAATCTCTGGGACCCCGGGGCCATCGTCATCGACATGAAGCAACAAAGAATCATCCTCGACAACCGAGGAAACGGAGATTTCTTTTCTTGCGAATCGGCTCGCATTTGAAATCAAGTTTGCAAGTGCAGAATTCAACAACACTGCGTCGCATAGCACGACCGCATCTCCGTCTAGATTTACCGAGAAAGCTATCTCTGATTTGATCATTGAGTTTTTTGCATCTGCAACTAACTCGCAAATCCTGACGGATTTTGTCTCAATCCCCGATTCGCCTGATCGAACATATTTCAATAAGTCGTTAACCAGGCTGTCAAGATCGTCAGCCGAATCAATAATTGCAGCAATCCTATTGGCTTTCAGTTCAGGAGTCGGTGCCGACTCAAACAACTCGACAGCAAAATGAATTCGAGAAAGTGGGGTTCTGATTTCATGAGACACCATCTGCAACAACTCAACTTTTTCCTTGAGTAGTTTTTCCGTGCGATCGGCCATCAAATTGAACGCCATCACCGCCGAATCACCGTACCGCGCGGCCGGCCCGGTAATGCGAGCGCTAAAATCTCCACTCGAAATCGCCCCCGCCCCTTGGGCGATGGCTTTAAGCTGGATTGCAATCGGCCGAATTAAAAACCCAATAACAACTATTGCGAGCAAAATATAAGCAAACGTAGCAATTACGTAGATGGTTGTACTGGGACTTTCCCACACCTCAACAGGGCCAAAGACCAAGGCGTTGGCACCCCCGTCGATCAACACGGCCACTTCTGTGTAAGTCACATATCCAGGCTCACCCAAGCTTAGATAGCTTACATACCAGTTATATTTTGGTGATGAAGTTGAGACGAGATTAATATCGTATCCGAAACTCTCCTCAGCCTCTAAAATTGCCATCTCCCTCTCCGCCCCCTCCAGCGAGGAAATTGTCTTCGCTGCATAACCAACTCCTCCATACGTATTCTTTATCCAAGAATTGGTATTCTCATCACTCTTCTGATGTATGATCAAACTTTGCAACACTGACGCAACAACGATCAGTAAGAACATTCCAATAAAAAATCGCAAAAATAATCTAATCATGTTTCTATGGCAAAAATGTAGCCAACTCCGCGCACTGATTTAATACGATTAGGGTTATTGGGGTCGTCGCCAAGCTTTTTGCGTAGCCGTGATACTCGCAAATCAATTGAGCGATCGACTCCATCGTAAGCGATTCCCTGAATTTGCTCGTATATTTCATTCCGTCCTACAACTTCGCCAGCTCGCTGCATTAAAAACAGCAACAAGTCAAATTCAGCTGTTGTCACAGTCAATATATTCTCTTCGCCCAATTCCGTTCGCTGACGAACGGTTCGATTATTGGAGTCAATAATTAGACCGTCTATCTCCAACCTCGAAGCCTCGGCTGGTTTGCCTTGAACTTTCCCTCTGCGAAGATGAACTTTCAAGCGAGCGAGTAAAGCTCGCGGGCGGACAGGTTTCGAAATGAAATCATCCGCCCCGACTTCTAAACAGACCACTTCATCAATTTCGTCACCACGAGCGGTCAACATAATAATTGGGCCGGAAAATTTATCACGCACAGTTCGACAAATTTGAATGCCATCCATCCCCGGCAGGCCAATGTCCAAAATCAAAATATCGAAATTGTTTGAATCAATTAAACCTAAGGCACGGGTTCCATCCGATTCCCATCGAACACGAAATCCATGCCCGGTTAAAAAATCATCGACCATTTTACCGAGGGTTAGATCATCTTCGACAAGCAACAAACGGCTAGATTCAGCAATCATAGAACCCCTCAATCAAGCAAGAAATGCAACCTAGTTGTTCTACCGACCTACTCACTGGCAGCAAAAACTAAAATTACATCATTTGAAACAACAGCGAAATTGAGCCGTCGAAAACGGCTCGCCCTTGAACGCAGACGAATCCTACCATTTTGACCAATCAAAACCGAGTTTAATCCATTAAATTTCTGAAAGCACTATCTGCCTGGATTCTGAACTCAGACTCTTCAACGTGCCGTCGCAGAATGTGATAACCGTAAATCGTTTTGATGCGGTGTGTTAGGGATGCACCACCTCGAGTAAGCTCCTCCGACCAATATTCATCGACCAATGGATCGTGTTTTGATGCGTTTACTACACCGAGCTCTTCCGACAAATCAGGGATAGCGCGAATCAGTTGCAAGTGCTGACGGTGCGCAGGCAGTGAGGATTTGGCAAGCATCGGGTAGCCGAGTCGATCCAATTCGACAATGCCGGCAGCGTGGTTAATCAAATGCCAGTAACCACCAAACCCTTGCTTTTTCACCCCGGATCCTTCAATCAACTCAATCGTCGTCAGGTCGATCATCTCTTGAATTGACCGGTATGGTTGAATGGGAGGCCCTTTGGACGACAGTATTTGGCCTGCGGTTTTCCAGCCTACTTTTTTTCCAAAATACCCTCGCCCCGAAGATACATCATCAAACTTACTTATCAACTGACAGATACCATCAATTGCCCAAGGAGTCGCGTACTGTTCATGCGAACGAAGTGCCCTGATCGCAATCGAAGCAAAAATCACATTGTGCCCCGACTGCTTTAGAGTCGCCACATTCTTCGCAAGAGCCGCCGCAATATTTTGAATTCGATCCGGAACTGCCGCTTGCTTTGGCCCCGTTGCAAAAAGTTGGCTTGGTTTTGTCCCAGTTTTTTTTACATCGAACCAGATCGCTTCTTCGCCTTTGAGGACGCGATCCAATTCTGATTCAATTCCTCGCGTAATTGTGACAGAAAGGTCACCATGATCTTCACCGATGAAGTAGCCAGCGGTCACTGCAGCACCGAGATGGCCAGACATAGTGCCTAGTGGATGCGCATTGGCAAGCCCTGCGATCCCTTTTCGAAGATATTCGAAATCAACCATTGTGTCCTCACTTCCGGCCAACAACTGGCTGCGCCAACCACAAGCAGATCCCGTTTCAATTAGCGGTACCCGTCAAACCATTTGTCCAACATTGTAGAGGCCTTATGCCCCCCTTACAAATTCAACTTAAACATTAAATGGGATAGTTGGGTTCGAAAACTAGAGACAGCGCCCCGCTTCCTTTTTCCAAAAATCCAACCATGGACCTTGAATTGGAATGGCAACCACTGCTCTGGATTCAGTTGAATAAAGTTAAGTTGAGTTGAGTTGAGTTGAACGACGCCCGCGATGTCGATTATTGTGACTGCCTCGTCCAGCAAATTTCATTCAAATCTTGACCACAATTCGATTCAAGCACCAAACGCTAGCAAACCAACTTCTGCTTTGCTCGGAATTAAAGCGGCCGAGCATTAATTAATCTGAATTGATTTTGATTTCATTCTTTAGGAAAGCGTCAAAATATGCCGATTGAATAGACCATCCGGCCATTTCCACTGTCATATTTTGCCTCCTCCATTGAGATTGAACCATGGGTACCAGACGAGCTTCCCAAATTTCGCTTTGCATCTGCGTTCTCTTATTTGCAACTGGAAACTTGAAGGCCCAGCAATCGAATTCAATTTCCGGATCTCAAACTAACTCGCCACAACTACCAAAACCAGTTAAGACAACTACGTCCCCGGCGATTTCGCACTCACTGAGCCAATCGCCCGGCATCACTTCATTAACTCTGAAAGATTGCCAATGCCACTCATGTGACACCACTGGCCAACCAGCAACCTGCATCGACTGCGCGCACATAAGTACTCTCGGTGATCAATTCAATATTCGTTTATTTGGCTCCCTTAACGGAGAAATGCTGTTTGCTACCGCGCGCCCCAACCTTCCATCCGGCATCGTTCTGATCACTCCCGATTTAGGAAAAGAGACACCAACGTTCGAAATTCATTCCAAGTCAACGAGTCTTGGTGCTGCTTTTTCAGGTCCTGAAATCGGGCGATTCCAATCCGGTGGCCAGATCTATTCGACTCTGTACGGACAGACCTACGAGGAAGACAAATATGGCATTTATCTTTTGATGGCTTACGCTGAACTAAAAAACGAGTGTGAGCGATACACGTTTGGCCTTCATCGAGATTTGATTAATCCTATTGCGCCCAATACGATTAATTTTAATCAAGCCAATGGCGCTGGTAATCTTGGGTTCGTACGAGGCCAGTTTCGAGCTGAGAGATTTAGAAAGCTAAATCAAAATACCAAGTTGACGAGCCAGCTTGCGTTAAGCGATCCGGTGACAACTTCATTTACCAATTTTGATAAAATCCCAGCCAACCTCCTTGAGGAAACTGCGATGCCCAATATCGAGGGCAGGTTGGCAATCTCCAAGACCTCAGGCCCTCACGTACCAGGCACCCAAATCCGTTTTGAATCAGGATTCTCAGGCCTCGTCGGTAAACTAAGGCGAACAGATTTACCAACCAATCGCATTCACGATGTTTGGGCTGTTGGTACTGATTTCCAGCTGGCAATTACGGAGCGATTTGGATTCAGAAGTGAATTTTTCACTGGCTCAGCTATTGGAAATTATAACGCTGCAATTTTCCTGATTGACAACCAAAACCTTGATCCCGTTCGGTCCACTGGAGGCTGGGGAGAAGTTTACTTCAACTGGAGTCCCTGCGTTCGATCACACTTCGGTTACGGCGTGGATGACCCACTCAACAGCACGTTGTCGCCTGGTTTGCCGACTCGCAATGAAGTCACCTACGCAAACATGATATGGGATGTCACTAAATCACTCGAATTGGGTGTCGAAGTGAGCCACTGGGATACTACCTACACCGGCCCGCTTCTTGATAACGACGCAATGGTTTACCACACTCGGTTTCGGCTCAAGTTTTAGTTCGACTGACGCAACGCCTAACCCGCTCCGTCTACCAACTTTTAAGTCGTTCTCAAATTGGGTGGAAAACTGTAGATGTGGCTAAAATCTGACTGGCTAAAAATTACTTCCAATTCAACTGTGTCGTTCAAACAACGCCAAGAAACGACAAAAAAAAAGCTTCATCCCATCAAAGAAACCGCGAGTTGCCGTAGGTTTAATGAGTGTCATTCTTAAGCCTATTTCGCGTTCCAGGTTAACATCAGTGCGGCTACGCACTGTGTGAAATCAGACCTTCTTGTCAACTAAAGGGCAACATCGCGTCCTAGTTGCAATACTAAGTGACCTGTTGCGCCTTCGAATCTTCACAATAAAAAATCGCGATCGTTGAACACTTAAGTGTCAATAAAAAGTTGTCAAAAATCATCATGATGATGGCTTTTGATGGAATTCCTAACCCATTGCTAGAGTCAAAACATCGTTTGATCGGGTTTCTCACTTGGACGAAATCCGGACTTATAAACTCAGGCACAGCGTGCAAAATTGATTTGGGCAAAAAATAAAAAATTAGGCATTGCACTGTAGTACCTGACATATATTAATAGAGGTGTGAGGCAATTTTCGGTTTTTATTTCTTGCCGTTGCCAGCACTTCTCTTCCTAACTTTTCCTCTCGACTGAAACACAACAATGTCTTCTAGGTGCTCGGACTCCGACCTTAACTTCGATTTTTCAAATGGATTTGAAGATTCAAGTGTCGAAATCAACGTAGAAATTTCAAACTCTGTCAGCCCGACGCCCGAAACCGAAAACGAAAACGAAAACTCTAAGGCAACTCATAAAGCTTGCCCAAGGTGCAAAGAGTTAATCCTTCAGCAAGCTAAATACTGTAAGCATTGCAGTTACTTTTTGGTTCGATCCTAAATCTCTTGGCGGTTAGTCAAGGCATGGAGATATTCGATCCCGGAGGACTGCGTTGGGAACTGGTTTCTATTTAATACCTAGTCCCAAATTTGGCGTCTCGTTGATCGGCTGACTTTCATGGAATTGTCTAAGAAAAATTTACTCCAGCTCAAAAAAGTTGCCTTGGCAACCACTAAAGTGCCCTGAGCAGATTTGCGGTCTAAACCAGCGGCTTTCTACGGGACACCGGAATATTGTCCGGCACTTAGCCTCTCAAATCACCCCTTGTGTTGTCGGCTCAACACTTTCGCAATGGCGTCTACCTTGATGATTACATTTTAAGTTAGAATTCGTTGGGAATTAAGGCGAAGTCCCCGTATAAAGTGTTAGTAACATGCTGCACTTAGCCGCCGAGTCTTTGGTGTATCGCGATTAGTTCCTGTTTTAATTAACAAGTCTCTGGAGAAGAAAAAATGAATCGAATCACAATGCCGCTCGCCCTGATAGTTCTGGCTCTGCTTTCGACTCACTTGTTTGCTCAGGGGCGACCTGGCGGAGCGAGGCCTAATGGTGGGCAAGGCCCTGGCCCAGGCGGTGCTCAGCAAAACGGCCCAAGCCCGCAACAAATGGCACAGATGCTGCTCCAAAACTTCGATCGTGACCGGAATGGAGAACTAAATCTCAACGAACTATCCGCAGCAATGGCCGCTCTCCAGCAACGAATGCAGCAGGCCAATCGTGGCGGAGTCGGCGGACAAGGAGCCCCGGGCGGACGTGGTGGAGTTGGGGGCTTCGGAGGACAAGGAGGAGTTGGAGGACAAGGCGGCGCTCCAGGAGGACGCGGAGGAGCTGGTGGACAAGCCGGTGGTGCTGGCGGTCGCGGTGGAGTTGGGGGCTTCGGAGGACAAGGAGGAGCTGGTGGACAAGGCGGCGGTGCAGGAGGACGCGGAGGAACTGGTGGACAAGCCGGTGGAGCTGGCGGTCGCGGTGGACAAGGCGGTGGGGCTGGGGGACAAGGCGGTGGTCGCGGTGGAGCTGGTGGAAAAGGCGGCTAGTTTTAAGCGAGGTTTTAACAACACCAGTAACTGATGAACTTGCTAAACGAACTGATCCGACTGGGATTCCACTCTCAGTCAGCACACATTGTTTTCACAACAGGAAACGCCTAGGCGAATGCTTAACTTTTCAATTTCAGTTTCCGGAGTCCCTTCTAGCACGGTTTCACGCTTCGTCCATTGCCTTGGGGGCAGCGACAGAACAGCATCAAGTTTGCTGTTTCGAAGCCGAGCTATTACGAAATTTTTTAACCGGCTAAAGCGAAATTAACGTAGATACAGTACTGATCAGCTGACACTGTTTTCAAGCGCCAATTCAAATGTTTTGCAGGCGATATCTATTTCCTGCTCAGAAACATTCAGCGGTGGCAACCAACGAAGCACATTTCCTCCAGTACCGCAAATTAGGATCATTAACTTATTTTTTAAGCAGTCAGTCTGAATGTTGATTGCAGCCGGCTTGTCTGGTTCCCCGTCACGCATTAACTCCACGCCCACCATCAATCCGTGACCACGAACGTCCACTGTTCCGGAATACTTAGTAACAATTAACTCAAGTCGCTCTTTGAGCAGGCTTCCTGCCACTCTGGCGTTTTCGATGAGTTGCTCGTTCTCAATCACCTCCAACGTCGCTAATGCAGCCGCCATTGAAATCGCTGATCCGCCGCCGTAGGTTCCGCCGTGAGAACCGGGCGTCCACCGAGACATCAGCTCATGGGAAGCGCCAATTGCCGACATCGGTAATCCCGAAGCGATGCCTTTTGCTATGGTCAAAATATCTGGGCTGATTCCACTGTGTTCGTGTGCCCACATTTTTCCAGTTCGCCCGAATCCCGACTGAATCTCATCGACAATCAACAGAATCCCCGTACGGTCACAAATTTCTCTCAATCCCAAAAGGAATTCTGCGGGAGCGGGCACGAATCCGCCCTCACCCAGAACGGGTTCAATAATAATCGCCGCAGTTTCCTCTGCAGAAGACTGGGTTTGCAGCAGTCGCTCAAGCTGTCCAAGACAAAAGCGAACGGTCTCTTGGCAAGTCCAACCGTAATAAAATGAATTTGGGAAAGGCGCAAAAAAGACCCCCGCTGGCAGCGGTTGAAAACCTTCACGATAAACTTTCTTACTACTGGTCAGTGCCATCGTCATCGCTGTGCGACCATGAAACCCACCTTCAAACGCAATCACGTTGGGTCGGCCAGTTGCGATTCTGGCCAACTTCACGGCACCTTCAACTGCTTCCGCTCCACTGTTCGAGAAAAAAAATGTCTCAATCGAGTCGGGGGTTTTACCGCGAAGCGCCGTGGCGTAACGAACTGTGATTTCTGGCAACATGCAATTCATTTGCCCAAACAGCAACTGACTCGCTTGAGACTCAATCGCCCCTACAATTTGGGGGTGGCAATGCCCCGTTGCAGTGACTCCAATTCCACTGGTGAAATCGAGGTAACGATTTCCCTGATCATCTAGGATGTAGCTTCCTTCGCCGCGAACAATGATCGAGTTATTTAAACGTCCCCAAACATCCGACAGTGCTTCTTTACAATGAGATGTTGGCATTGAGGCGAGTCCACTTTAAACCATGTTTTCAATCAGGAAATTTCTACGGGCTATCCGACAACCCAACGCTATGTTATCACGGATTAAGGATCTCAGCAGTGACGGGCTCACATTTGTTACAATCTCTTTCAAATCAGTCTAGATAATTACTAACCTGAACGTACTGGATAATAATTTGCGGCAGAGCGACCAGGCAGATCAAATAAAACCTCCGCTCGATCCATCGAGCGGAATTCGTCGGCGCGACTGGTTAAAGCAGAGTTTCGCATTCTCTTCATTGGCGTTCGGAGCATCCAGTAAAACGATAAGCGCAAGCCTCTCAAACATTCCTTCTTTAGAGCAAGAATCACCTCCCATTCAGGAACCGAAATCAAAATACCTTGAATTCGACGGCTTAGGGTTGGCAGAGTTAGTTCGCACGAAACAAGTGACGCCACTTGAACTGCTTGAAGATGCAATGGCTCAACTCAAGATGGTAAATCCTCAAATCAATGCTATTGCATCTACTTTTTTTGGCGAAGCAAAAAAATCAATTCAAACCGGTCTGCCGGATGGACTCTTTACCGGTGTTCCCTTTTTGTTGAAGGATATTAGTTTTCCGGTCGAAGGAAATGTTTCCTCTTACGGCTCGAAATTATTCGAAGGCCGCATTTGCCCTTCAGATAGCACCGCCGTTGCCCGTCTCCGCGACTCTGGATTGGTTTTCTTCGCCCGCACTCGCGTACCTGAGTTGGGCATTTTACCAACAACTGAATCAACTGCTGGCGGAATCACACGCAACCCCTACGGACTCACTCAAACGGCAGGTGGATCTTCCGGGGGAAGCGCTGCAGCCGTTGCCGCCAGAATTGCGCCGATGGCAAGCGCAAGCGACGGCGGTGGATCTATCCGAATTCCCGCATCCTGCTGTGGCTTATTCGGTTTAAAACCGACGCGTGCCAGAGTTCCCATTGGCCCTGACCGATTCGAAGCCTGGGGAGGTCTCGCCACACTCCACAACCTTACGAGAACAGTTCGAGACAGTGCTGCATTGCTCGATGTTACCCATGGACCGGCGCTGGGCGACAGCTACCACGCTCCTCATTTCTCAGGGAAGTTTCTAGACGAGGTTGCCAAGTCCCCCGGAAAATTAAAAATCGCTTATGTTGCGACAATGCCACCTGCTAAAGACACCTCATCGGAGTCTCAGTTAGCAGCACTCGAAACTGCCGAGTTGTGTGAATCACTGGGGCACAACGTCGATGATTGCACCGACTCCTTTGGAATGCTATTCGAGTTCAATCGACTGCGTGTGTCTCATGGTGTTTGTATTTTAGTCGCAATTCGAAGAACTATCCTGGCCCGTCTAAAAGAGCTTGGTCGAGAACTTCGCGATAGCGATCTCGAACCAGTCACACGCTACTATTTTGATGTTGCCGCTCAATATTCAGGGGTGGACCTCGAGAACGCCCGAGCAGCATTTTTTGATGCCGCTCGTACGATGGCTAAATTTCAACAGTCATATGACCTAATTTTAACACCGACTCTGGCGTTGCCCCCCATTCAACACGGAAAAATCACGCTCACAGGAATGGCTCAAGATGTGATTGATGGCATTCTGGAATTTTTACCGTGTCCTGCCCTCGCAAACTGGACAGGTCAACCAGCGATGTCGGTGCCGCTGCATCAATCAAAGAGCGGGATGCCAATGGGCAGTCAATTTTTTGGCCGTTTTGGCGATGAAGCAACTTTATTTCGCATGGCGGGGCAATTAGAAATCGCCAAGCCCTGGAAGAACATCTCTCCTAAACTTCTTACGGACTAACTTCAGCACTCTCCGGCTTAGACTCAAAACAATAACTTCTCGGCGAGAAAATCATGAATCTTGATTTGAATACGAAACAACGTCCGCAGCTGAAAAAGACAATTGGACGTCTCGGTTTTTTTTCCCTCGCCTTCGGATCGATGATCGGCGTTGGCTGGATCACCGGTTTGCATGCTATGTTTGAAAAGGCCGGTCCGGTAGGGACGATGATTGCCTTCGTCGCCGGCGGACTTTTGATGATCGCGATCGGCCTTTGCTATGCCCAAGCAATGCAAATCCTTCCGGTCACTGGTGGGGAGGTTGCCTACGCCTATAAAGCTTACGGGACTGGCAAGGCATTTATCGTTGGTTGGTGCCTCGCCATTGGTTACCTCTCGGTCTCTGCTTTCGAAGCCGTTTCGATCGGAGTCGTCATCTCACACCTAATTGACGTCAATGCCTGGCCTCTTTACGAGATAGAAGGTTCGACCGTTTACGGATCGCACATTATTTTGGCCTTTCTGTTTACTGGCGCGATATCATTAATTAACTACCTTGGCGTTGGAATTGCGACACAGGTTCAAACTATTTTGACGATATCGTTGATTGTTTTCGCGGCCGCGTTTGTCGTCGCGGGTTGCTCTCAGGGACAACTTGACAACCTCGAGCCAATCTTTGGAAATTGGGAATTTGGAACCCCCTTCAGCGGCATCCTAGCCGTTTTTGTCACCGTGCCATTTTGGTTTGTTGGGTTTGATACGATTCCGCAGGCCGCGGAAGAACGAGCCGAACACTTTCCCGCCAGTCATCTCGGAAGACTTTTAATCATGGCAATTGCAGGCTCAACCCTGTTCTATTTATTAGTGTTTTTAAGTGTCGGCATGACCTCTCGGTGGCCTGAGATTGTCGATGAAACCCTCCCGACCGCCGCCGCATTTCGACTCGCATTCGGTTCACCGTTTTGGGAGCGAATCGTTTTAACAGTCGGGCTAATTGGCTTACTAACCAGCTGGAACGGTTTTTTCCTTTCCGGCTGCAGAGTCCTGTTTGCGATGGGGCGAGGGAACATCATTCATCCTGCATTCGCTAAAACCCACCCAAAATATGGTACTCCAACGGTCGCAATTATCTTCAGTGCCACCATTACTTTTCTCGGTGCCATGTTTGGAAAACATGCAATCACACTATTCGTTGACGTCGGTGCGTTTTGTATCGCGTTGGCGTTTCTGGGAGTCGCAATCTCTCTTCCAAAAATAAGACGCAACTCTGACGTTGAACAATCTTTATTAAATCGTTTCGTCCCTTGGATCGCAGGAGCAGGCAGTGCATTCATTTTACTGGCGATGGTAATTCCCCGAAGCCCAGCAATGTTGTCATGGCCAACCGAATGGGGCGTCTTGGCCTTAGTGCTTTTAGGGGGGGCTATTCTTTGGCAGATTTCAACTAAGGTAAGAAATGAGATTTCAGAAGAGCGACGGCGGATGTTAATTTTGAACGAGAAAGATAAATGAATTTAATTGTTGGTGAACTAAATCAAATCATCTAAGCTACTCAACGACGCATCGTGTTTTATTCCTTAGTAATCGAGGCTTTTATGTTCTCCGCACGGACTCGCATCAGAACTGGATTTACGCTGGTTGAATTATTGGTGGTTATTGCAATCATCGGCATTTTAATCGGCATGCTTTTACCAGCTGTCCAAGCCGTTAGAGAAGCTGCCCGCCGGACAACTTGCTTAAATAATTTGCGGCAAATAAGTTTAGCGACTC
>Ga0214479_100376_pt1 | contig 27340 bp, 24 predicted proteins | sample M1_20Mar14CPVII9_5_FD_165054 | JGI IMG/M metagenome (GOLD analysis project Ga0214479, IMG submission 165054) | Marine eukaryotic communities from Monterey Bay, California, United States - M1_20Mar14CPVII9sort6BwellE14 | ecosystem: Environmental > Aquatic > Marine > Unclassified | place: USA...
CATCCTTTTGTAACTGAACTTCCTTTGCAGCTTTGTCTAATTGATATTGCTTTTCGTATGTATTACGTGCAGCTTTACCATCTGATATTTCAATATCATTTGCTTTAGCCATGAATGCATCAAATTCTTCTAAACTTTTAGCTTTTTTCAATTCCTCGGCTTTCTTTTGAGCCTGGATCATTGGTGGATCATCCTTCTTTTTATTGGCACGGAGTACTATTGGTGCTGATGCTGCATTTGCTGGTTGTACGGTGTTTAGTAGGTTGGATAATCCTGGTAGGAATTGTGTAGCAGCTGATGTTAGGATTGCTAATGTTATTGGTTTGGATTTTTGATGTATGGTATGTAAGATTTGTTTACGGCGGCTAATTGTTGATGGGCGGGCCTTAGGAGTATCGTTATCCGGTGTGGTATCATTACCAGTATTATCATTGTTCAGAGTGAACAAAGACGTAGTAGTAGTGGTAGACAATGGTTGTCTACTTGTTGTAGTTGATGTTTTGTGCACATGATGTGTCAAAACATCAACAACTTTTTGAGATGATAACGACGGCGGAGCGAATGATTCCACACCGCAACCGAGAAATGCAGCAGAAGCAACTAGAACTCCTACTGATGATATACTCTTCATTATTGCAATAGATAAACTCCCGCCTTGATACGCTTATGGCTATATAATATTATGTAGGTAATAATAGGATTATCTACTCATCAAAATTCAATAACGACGGACAGGCGAAAAAAATCACAAATAACATGGCCACATAGAATGTAACAACTTTTAGCGTCGTACCATATGATACAAAGGAAAGCTGTCCATTAGTATACCGCTATCATATCTTCTACTCAACCCCTTTCTGCAACATATCCCGTCTTTTATCCGTAGTAGACTATCATAGTTATTGGAAAATAAACAAAACCAACAATACCACCCACTCTAGAGATTGAGATAGCCCAATTCTGCCTAACCACTGCCAAAACAACACACAATAAATATACTTTTGTACCCGCCCACTACCGCCAGTTGAAAGTTATAGGTCATCTACATCATATACCGAAGTTCATCCGCGGCAGTCTATCGTAGTTATTGCAAAATCACATATCTTAGGTTGGTGCATCAAAATCAGAAAATACAACAAATACACATTGTACGATGGAGGGTGGCGTTGGGGAAGATGAAGTTGTCTCTGATATGGAGGCGATCAATATCGATGACGAGTCAGATGATGAAAGCCGTGGTATTGATGAAGACGAAGAATATTCTGCTGTTGAGCTGACCGAGGATGTAATGCTACAGGAAAGTCATGCTTTAGTATTGTTTTATGATGTGAATTCGTGTGTTCAGTATAAAGTCTCGACGACTTGCGTTGGCTTGCCTTTATTGATTGCCCTTGCATATCATATGTACTAACATATGTTATAATCTCCTCTCTTCCATCATCATAAACTGTGTAACGTGCATCTTCCAGCTCAAAAATAATGATCCCCACATTAAGTCAGTAGATATATTTTTTTATCAAGAGGATGGTGAAGATTACTTTGACGCTACATCTTTTAATTGGGAGGAGGACGGTAGAGCTATATCAGAAAATACACATCTCAAAAAGTTATACACCAATTATTGGCCACACGATGATGAAACGAATACGCTCTGGCATTCGCTATATATAGCGAATGCCAGAGCATTTTGCAATGCACTCTCCAATAATAGGTCAATTAAACATTATGAAATGGAACGATGCCCGTTACCGGAAGTGAGTGAGACATTTACAATTCTAAAACCGTTCTTTAAACACAATACAAATCTGCAAAGCTTCACGCTTAGCAATGTAAATCTTCAATTACAATTGAATTTACAAACTCTTGTGACGGCGTTGGCAGAATGTCAATCTCTCAGGAGAATTTCTCTTCATTGTGAAGTTAATGATGATGATTCTGCAGAGTATGTTGTCTCTTCATTGGGAGTGCATCAGAATCTGAGAGAACTTAGTCTTAGTTTAGGCTTCCACAACGACAACAGTAACAGCAAACTACCTGGAAAGAAATGGGTCATTGCATTGGGGAATATACTGCAAAATTGTTTGTCAAAGTTGAGAGTACTCAGTCTCCATAATAATATTGGTGATGAGGGGGCATCTGGATTGGGGGAAGCTTTAAGCAAGAACAGGAAACTTAAGAAGTTGTACATATGTGGTACAGACATCACATCAATCGTCGGTTGGTCGGCATTATTCCGAGGAATATCAAACAGTGTCTCATTGGAGGAGATAGTCTTCAGTTATGCCAAATTCGGTAATGAAGGGGCGCTTTCTTTTGCTGCCGAATATGCAATTGCAAGAAACTCATCTTTAAAGTCTCTGGATATGTATGGTGCCCGAAACATCACGTTCGTTGGTTGGGGTACACTGTTCAGGGCGCTGCTCACCACCCCATCTTCTATACTAGAAAAGCTGGATTTACATAGCTGCAGTATTGATGATACAGGTATAACAGCGTTAGGGGGTGCATTAGCGAATAACTCAAAGTTAAAGATTCTGGATCTTGGACATAACGGATCTATCACAGCGGTGGGCTGGGCTACATTCTTTCAACGTATGACGACTACCACTAACAGTTCATTAGAAGATATCAACCTCCAGTACAACAATACTGATGACGAGGCTCTAGTTGCATTGTCAACTGCACTTTCCACCAACCTGAACTTGAAGATTCTGAATCTCAGACACAATCAATTAATTACCTCCGAAGGATGGCTGTCCTTCTTTGGGACATTACAAACCCACAATCACTCATTAGTCTTAGAACATTTGAATCTTTCTGACAACACCAACATTAATGATGAAGTTGTTATTGGTTTTGCAAATGCCCTTATTAACAACAAAAGTCTTAAGACTCTACACACAAATAGTTTTAACATCACAGCCAGGGGATGGGCAGCCATTTCTACCCTCCTATGCGACAAAGCAAGTCTCGAGAGTCTTTATAATTCCAACCATACTCTACAAATGGTTAAGAGGAGGCACGACCAGGGCATCCCTAACAACCTTGCATTGTATTTGAGTATGAATGATAATTGCAACAAACAGGAGGTGGCAAGGCAAAAGATCCTACAATATCACTTTGCTGGCGGGGAAGAGAACATCGAGAAGTTTGTTGATATGGAATTGGAGGTGATACCAACGGCTATTGCTTGGATGGGAAGAGACAGAACTGGCCATTCCCTTCTCTATCGTGTGGTACGAAGTTGTTTGCCAACCTTGTTTGATTCTAATGCAAAAAAAGCAACGGCTAGAAGTTCGGATGTTGAGGAATAATAAACACTTTGGAGAAAGAAAGAAGAGCCTGTATCGGGTATTAAAGTGGAGCACGGCTCGGGGTTAAGTGGATTCACCACTTATTGTCGACTCGTGTAAAGATTTTGCTGATAACATCCGGGCTCAGGGTTGTAATAATATTATACAAAGCTCTTGCTGTTGCCATAATCTAGAGAACAATGAACGAGAGGGCCAGTTCCTGGCGGGCAGTTTTCACGAGATCTAGCTTTAGTAAGGACCCGCCTCTTTTTGGTTGTTAACTTCAATCTCCAATCTTACTATGAGCAAACACATCACTATAATGGTTGATATAACAATCTTTGATAGGACGATCGGAATCTCTCAATTTGACATTGATCTATAGCAGCCATCGTATACTTTATTGCCAACAATAGAGACAAATTTACATTCATCATTTGGTTGCTAGTAGTGGCGGCGGTAGTGTTTATCTTGAGTTGATAAGACTAAAAAAGACAAAGGGAGTGCAACTCCATAATTTATCTAATCATTGCACCTTATCTTGCCTTCGTATATAGACTTTGGAATACATAACCTCACAATACACAACTCGATTAGTATATGATGTATCAGCTCGTATACTGCAAATATATTATACAAATTTTTCATATATTTGGTAGTTTTAAGTAGCGGCGGATCTTGCCTTCGTATAGAGTTGGTATAAAAAAAGCAAGGTATCGGCAATACATTAGTTTGTATTTAACAACTATACAACTACATTTGTAGTTGTATTGAAAGTAAGGAGTAAGGTTGTTAGGATTATGGAGTTTTTAGTCGATGGTTAACATATAAACACTCTCCTGCTTCATCCTTGTACTACTCTGCCCAATCATTGAACTACTTGTTTATATATTCCTCAAGTATACCTATTATTCCTCTCTGTCGCGTTTACGTGGTTTGAAGTCAGATACTAGAAACCCCTTACTCTCTCGCCACGTGAGTTCTTCATGAGAAGCACACTTGCTGTAGAACTGAAAGATATCCCAAGTCATTTTTACATCTGTTAGGGCAACTTTAGCATCCAAAAGAGTGAGTTTGGAACTTGGGTGGATCTTTTGGTGTAAAACTGATAGTCTTACACCCCGGCATTTCATTTGTTTATAACCTCGTTTAAAACAGGTGACGTACTTTAGCAGTATTTTATTATTAGTGTCACACTTTGGAACATTATCCCATATCATCTTATGTTCTTCGCTGCAAAGGTTGTGCATTAAGATTAGATGCTCGTGTCGCATATTATGAGCAACGACGAATCCGTCCTTGGGGATGGATTGTATAATGGAAATGAATTCATCGAGTACTAAACTTGCGTCACTCCCATGCTTGATTGCACAAGATGTTGTAATACCATGAGCTTGTGTTGCCTTGACTGCTATATCGCCATACCCGTGCGGTTTAAGGAGGTATTGTTTGTATCCAAGGTAGCGCTCATTTTCATCATACAATCCCCAGGCGATCTCTACAATTCGACTGCAAGAGTGGTCAGTTGTATTGCTATCGTTCCAGTCATGTGTCTCTACATCAACAACTACATACTTAATATTAGCGGGAAGAGTCGTACTCGGTGAAATTACATCCCAACAGTTGTCTTGCAACCACATCAGGCGAACTTTCCTAGCAACATCCCTATCCACCAATGGACAAATATTGTCGTTGCATTTCCATTTCGACAAGTCAACCATCTGGACCCAACACAATAGTATACAGTAATACTCTTTCTGCAAATGATACTGAGCTACTGGACGGCCGTCAATCGACAGTATTGCAACTAAAAAATAGGATACCTCAGGATACCACAAAAACATGGGAACAAAGTTGGGACCAATAAAGTTGGGAACAAGTTTCTTCATTAGGATGACAAAGCTGAAGCTCATAAATCAACTCACCCTATATCACAAACATGGCCAAGGGTAAGAAAGCCGCAGACTCGTCGTTTTTCGGAGTCAAGTACTCCTACAAAGCCATAACTCCACTCAACACTAAAAATTCATATGCAAATAAGGTCGAGACCAGGTAAGTTCCGTTAGTATTAGTTCATCATGTGAAGTCGGGCGTTCGGTAGGAAGTCTCCGTGATATCACTGCTTCCTATGAACTTAGTTTGCCTATATTTGATCGTCGTTACAAACCAAGTATAATAACACGAGTTGCTATATCCTCTTTTCATCTTCATAAACCGTCAAACGCGCATCTTTCCAGAGCTACGTTACACCCCAAAGTCTTCATTAGTTGGTGTACCCGCCCCGACGGGAAGTCCTCCTCGTATATCTGGCCGTACAAGAAGCATTACATCGAACAGGGCCAGGCCAAGAATCTTGTCAAGCATTGGTTGATAGCTGGTTTCAAAACTCGTCGATTGACCAATGACGATATCCTGAAGAATATCCCCATGCCAGGCTCAGCGTCCGATGAAGCGTGGCCTTGGGACGCTATTATTAGTATTGTGGATTCAGACGACGAGACAGCAGAGAGTGTTGGTACATCTATTGCATCAACTTTCACCGCTAGCGCGAAGGAGTTATTCGGGAAAAAACAAGAGTTCATTTACCGTGCTGCGACTGATGACGAAAAGTCTGCTCCCATCATCAAGTACATCCTTGACGAGGATGTGATCGAGACCTTCAAGATCATGTATGGTGCCGACAACACCAAGGAGGAACTCCTTTCCGCCGATAAGTTGCTTGAGGTATTCTTTGGTACCGCGGAAAATGCAAAGCGTTTGTTGGAGTATGAGTATTTCTAAGATGCTGTTCGGGTGTACCATGTATTGATCTCTCTCTGTGTGTGTGTGCGTGCGTGTGTATGTGTTGTACCTGGGGGTGTTGTGTGGACACGGAGTTGAGCCTAAAACATCTGTCTGTACTGAAAAGGGACAAGAAAAGGGGGGGGGGGTGGCGGTGGTGGTGGCTTGACTCTCGTGATATTAAACACATTTAATACGAAAATAGTTAATGCTCCAAATACATCAGGTACCATTCTCCCTTTCCCTTCATAGCATCTATGCAATGTGTTTATCTAGTCTCATAGTATATCGGCATAGTATACCGGCATAGTATACCGGCATAGTAAACATAAAGTCAAACAAAAGACCTTCATCCAATATCCTATAATGTTAATTAGTAATGGTGCCCTATGGTACCCTACCTTCATAAGTTATCTTTGAATCGAGCTTTGAAAGCCTATCGGTCTACAATGTCGAGAAATGGAAGTTGTTAGCAATATATGAATTTACAAAAGCCATGCCATTACAGTTAGTAGCTTCTTTTGGTATCAAAGTCGGAGATAAGAAGCGAAAGAGGGAGGGGAAGGCTTTATCGGTCGGTCATACGATTCGGGATAATGACATTCACGTCTTTTGGAGATGCAGAAGTTAAGAGAAGTGTAGGAAAGATTCTCAAGGAGGCTCCACTATACACTGTGTTGGGTGAGGAAATGTTTACGCCCGGGGTACTAGCTTAACAATCACCCAAAGGCAAATGGAGCAATCAAGTTGATTAATTTGTCGAAAGCAGCTAAACAGCGTATATTGGAAGGAATTGGGGATATGGATGATGTATATATGTCGCCATACGAATTCAAAAGGACGAACAACTAAACTACATGAATCCAGCTTCCCTATTTAATACTAAACATACTCTGTAAAGTTACTGTTCTATGTTACTTGCAGTGTATGGAAAGTGATTAGATACTCCCTGATATAAGCTTGTCGACCATTCTTAATAATTTAAGCTAATCGCGAGATATCGTACAGTACACACACCTTCACTTAGACAGTCTCTTTAGTAGTACACACTTAACACCACAAACACAACACACCTCAAGCACTCATAAACTAATTATCATACTCAAATTAACTTCAATATACACGGAAACACAACAACACTAAGAAAACGACAACAATTGATATCAGGGGATCGACACATGTACACCGCTTGAGTCCAATGGGCACAAAACGAGGTCAGCGCTTATGCCTCAACTTGGCTAAATCTCATCCAAAATCGCCTCAACAACGACAACGTGATTGCACAGGTCTTGTTCGCCAGGTAACGGAGTCGAAGGTGATTGAAAAGGGAGTCCGTCGTCCCTCCAGAGGTACGTCTTACACGCAAAAGTGAAAAGAAGGAAATGAATGATATCAGTGAACTGGAAGTCACACTCAAGAAAAGCCGATATATTTCTCTCGAGCTCCTTTTGATGGCGATAAAAATTGACTGCGAGAATTTGAGCCAAGTCACATGTTTCAAAATCAGCCCAGCTCATGTATAGCATCGGGGTAGACGCCTGTAGCCACGCACTGCCTTGCGATAGCTCGCGTAACAGATCTGTGCCATTCAATGTGACTGTATTCAAACCACGTTGGTATTCAGTGAGCGCCCTAAAAATTTCTCCATGAGACATCCCCAATAGAGTTTTGATAAACTCCGATACATCTGGTTGGGGCAGCGATCTGGTTGGTTGCAACTTATCACGGAGACGCCCTGCCAGTTCATTGAGGCGGTCAATAGAAGTCTGGGGGGGATGCGATCGAGAGCAACAGTCTTCGAGGTCATGATCTGGTAGATCATCAAGCGGAAACAATTCCGTCGCTGTATCAACAGCCGTCTGCCCTTCTTCACTCAAACAGAAAGAGAACTGAGAGTGCCCATCGAGAGAGAGAGAGCTCATCGAGAGAGAGAGCCCATCGGCATCGGGTTTACCCCTTGTTGATTCGTCTTCGGATACAGGAGCTGGTTGAAGCGAGTCATTATCACGGGATGTGCTCGTCTGCTCGTCACTCTTGAGACCTGACGACTCGTCGTTACTACAGGTCCTACTCCTATGTTGATCCATCTCTGTCTGGTCGCTATCCAAGCTTCCGTCCTCTGAGTCTCCCCCGTCCCCTCCTCCATCTTTGCTATGATACCCAAACACACCCTCAATGTACATTCTTGTTATTTCGTTTTCGAATACAAGAGCTGGTTGAGGCGAGTCATTATCACGGGGTGTGCTCGTCTGCTCGTCACTCTTAAGACCTGACGACTCGTCGTTACTACAGGTCCTAATACGTTGAGTGTCCTCCTCTGTCTGGTCGCTATCTAATATAAACGACACCCAGTACAGTAATAGATCATTGCTTATAATTGCACGTTTGATCATATCGTCCTCTGCTTTGCTAGCTGGTAATCGTTCGATCGTCTCGTAGATGTAATGAATAAACCTTTTCAGATGACCGATTATCTTCGTTTTCAGACAGTGTAGCTTATCACGGTTGGTATCAAGGATAGAAGAACATTCTCCTCCCTGCCTCATCGCGATTGAATTCGATACATTACGATCACCTATCATTACATACTGTAGTTGGCAGACCATCACGATTAATGTATCTCTCAATCTTGAAGCGATTATAGACACTATCCCTTCATTTGCATCTTCCTCGGCCTTACAGCTACGCATAAAATCAATAACCCATACGAATCCTTCATTGGAATTCTCCATTTTATCAATATATATATAGGTGTAATGGTGATAGGTGTAATGCTTATTGATCTTTGGTGTAATGGGTGACAACAATCTTTTTTTATGAGAGTGTTTACGTTTGAGACCAACTCTTCTGAACGGATATCGGCGGGCTCATCAAATTAGAATGGCCGTTTGATTTTGGAAACCAACGGCAACAACAACAACAAAAAAAGAAAACAGATGCAAACATCAGTTATTGGTGTCTTTCGGCATATGATTGCAATATCTATACTGTAGACAATTAACGTTATTTTCAACAGATAGTGAGCAACGCTACCTCTTACACATCGTCGTCGTTGCCTAACGTGAGTATCTAATCAATCATGCTAGTCGAAATTACAACCCCAACAATCTACGATGTTATCAGTGGAAGAGGGGCGGGTACGCAAAGTCTTGAGGGAAATGTAAGGTTTCGTCAAATAGTTTTGGAGAATCAGGTAGGTCGAAAGACAACAACACGTTTCTCGTGTCTTGGTCGTGTGTGTTGATTGCTAATACTCCAACACATATCATCGTCTAAATTATGTTTCTTTCACATTTGATTAGGCATTGTATTTCCAAATAGCAAAATCGAATATCAGCAACGGAGAAAAAAGGACACAAAGGCGGAACTTAGAGGAGGTATGTTTTGTTGTTGTTGTTGTTGTTGTTGTCGACAATTGATCGTTGCACACTAGAGTATTCACAATATTGTATTCTATTATCAGATGGTGATGAAGGAAGTTCACGACTACGGTGGAAGATTTCTAACACTAGATGAACGTGTTGGTGTATACACACTGACTTCAGAGGAAGAGGCACTTGAAAAGATCAGAAATCTTATAAGAAAGCAGAAAGAGAAAGCATTTCCGCCAAGCCGTGACTAAATTGAGCTCATCAATGGTAGGAATGAGGTTAGCAAACCCCATTTCACACAAGCAAAGCAGACCAGACACTGTTGTCCCCGAGGAGACTTCAGAAGAGTATAATTACCCCGCATCTTTCAAGGATACGATTGCAAAACTAATCACCGCAGAAGATGTACGTCTCTTCGTGAGATCAATGAAGAAATAACTGATCATGGGAAGAAGATCAGAACAAAGCAAAGTGTAACATATAATATGAGTTATCTTTTATGGACACTCCTACTTTCGTAATTCGCCCCTCTTTAGATTAACCTTGTGTGTATCTCGTCCCCCGGCTTCGGTCAAAGGAGCTTGTCTACTAAATTCGAATGCTGAGTATCGACGCAAGGGCTAAACACCTGCGACCCCTGAGAGACTAACGGCAGCTTCGGCCAAAGCAACAGGGTCGTTGACTTCACGACAAAGTGGATGGTACACACCCCTTGCAACCGGCATGACGTCACTCTCCTTGTACCCTGTTACCACTTCGAGTTCTAAGCTCCATGGATGTTTGTCGTCAAACGCTCGAGCGATGTAGATCGCGCCACGTGCAACCTCGCTCGGTAGATAGTCAAGCAAGTGATAATACGGAAGGATATGATCCAAAATGAACAACGAGTCCTCTGTAATTCGTTCGTTGATCACATTGAACTCATTGTAAAGATGAAGAAACGTGTGTGCTGTCGGTATACAGATATGATAATCCAAAGTAGTCAGTATATCCATTTCGGTTTCTGCGATATCATCTCCAGTGAAGGGATATGCAGGAGAGCATAAGTATTCACCAAGGGCTTCGTGTTGGTCAGTGTCATGGAATTTCGATGCCACTAGTAAGCATGTCATGCCTACTAGATTGCCCTTGGAACGATTACCAGACATCAGTTTCATACTGAGGTATCGGTCCAAAAGGTTCACTGCAAGGCCTAGAACATCCCGTCCTAACTCCAGTTTAAGATGCACCTTTTTCATTCTCCGGACAAGAATAGACCTCTTCCGCTTCGTCATATGAGGCTGCCGTTCCATATACACGGGCCGCGTAGACATGGACCTCTCGACATCCAGCGAGTAGTTCATCTTTTCTATAAGATCCGGTGTAGACCACGAACAGTTCGTGTCAACGACGGGGTCCATCATTACCGTATTGCGTTCCAATTCAACGGCGGCGATCAAGGCCGTCATCATACGATCATCTCCGCCATCTTTCGATGTCATCACTTCAATTCAAATGTTCAGAGATCACCACTCACCACTACTGAGTATAAGAGTGATGGGAACAATTGCCATTTTTTTTTTGGTCTTGGTGCCAAAGCTCTATTTTGTGCAATCATATAATATTTATATCATCCTCTCTAACATCAAAGTACCATTAGCAGCTGGTGGCGTGCATTGATATTCTTCCGATACTCAGATTCAGTTAGTGTTCCTCGTCAGAGAGCAGCTTCTTATCACAATTTTTCTATCAACTTCACAAAACAACAATCGAGTCGAGAATCCACTATCCACCATGTTTCAAGCTAGTTATAGAGTTAGCATTAAAGTTGATATGGGTACCGATGGTATGTTGGTCACGACGAAGTTGGAGGCTCTTCGTAATGATGAGATGGTAGGTAGCAGTACCAATTCAAATTCTAAGAAAATATTAGTGAAAGAGAAATCAGTTTCTGATAGCAAGGGGGGTGATAAAGACATCATTAGTGTTTGTGACTATATCGATTTGACCAAGGCATGTGATGTTATCATTGATTTGACAGGCGAGGACGAATAGTTACCAACCAATAGTTTTCTGTAAACCTAAAGCATTAAATAACGTTGAATACATTGCCTCCCTATTGGTACACTCTCCTCGAATTACTTTCTTCTTCTCCTTCTCCTCGAATCACGGCGACAATGAAGGGTAGCAGTTGTATCATCAACCTTCTCTGAGACTTATAGAGGCCATCCCAACGACGCACTCTTACCAAACTGTTCCACACGACGTCTGTTTCGAGGGAGTTAAAATGTTGTTAGAGAAGAATATAAGAGGACACGGAGAGTACAAGAAACCAATATGTGTACACCCACTCACCATTTTTGCCAAAACAAGCAAACAGAGTTAACAAAGCCCTTTTACTTTTAACTCAATCGTTTATTTTAGAACCAACCTATAATGAAGATAGACGCGTACTTCTCACCAGGTAAAGCAACGTGTTTCACGTTTATCAAATTCAATCGATAAGAATACAACTCGAGTCTATTAAATCTTTTCCATCCCTCTAGAGGGAGAACCACACACCCCACACCATAATGTTTTGGGTTCTATGCACTTTAACTAACCCGACCAAACAATGTCAATGGCACATCCCTTTAAACTTTGGAACAATGCCATGTAATTCACTCCTCGTCACAATCACAACTTGTCACTATCTCTCAATTTAGTTATAGCATTAGCTAAGGATTCGTATCCCTTCAATCTATCCTCTGGTAGATCATTGAATTCCTTTGATATATCTTCTTGGCTTTTCTTCCCTTTCGTATCAACCTTACCACCCCTATCCTTTATTCTTTTTATTCTGGCTTGTCTTTTCCTGCGTTCGTCTTTTTTACTCCGTTGTTTGAATTCTTCATGTCGGACAACGTATTCCAAGAATTCATTGTTATCCGAAAAGTTACGTCCTAATATATACTCCAGAGACATTTGTTTCGTGAACACATTCCAAGCAGTAAGTTTCCGCCGCTTCGAAGGAGGTTCCTTACCCTTATTGCCATTTTCTTTATTGAAATAGTCCATGGCTTCCCGCACCTTTTTACCCCCAGCATCAGCATCGCCTTCAGCGATTTCTCCGAGCCCCTTGTCATTCATACTTTATACTTTAGTGATATAAGAAAGCAACTGTGTAGTTTATATGGAGGAGAGACTAGAGAGAGAGTAGAATAAATAATTATGGCACACCCACACAAATAAATCTTGTTCTCGAAATCAATTTTTACTTCAAGACCAAGACCAACAATTTGAGATACCGCTCGGTGGGAAGAAGTTGGCCCGCCAGTTGTTGCTGCCAGTTGCAGTTTCTATATACAATCTGGCTGGACAAATAATACATATGGCAGGTAAGTCAATATGTTAGAGAGATGATAAGGGGAAACTACAATAGCTGGATGAAACATGACATATTATTTACACAATACCAGATCGAAGTTAGTGCCGAGCACATGTTAATTAATATTACTCATATATATTTATTATTGTCGTTGTATTGTTATTGCAATATTAGGACAGTAGAGAGATAATTACTACGGGCCAGAGTGGGAGATCATGACCATACACATCAACTACTTCGCGCAAGGTCCAACATCATTAGACCTGGAAGAGTGGTTAAACGAAGACACACCCCCTATTCAGATAGCGATATCGAAAAACGAACTGGCGGCGTTGGAAGACGAGAATGTGGATGTTCTGCAGTACATCATAAAAACCAAAGTTCACCCCGCCTTCATCTCCTTTATCAAGAGCCAGGGAATCTCTTGTATGTGTGTATCGTGTCGAAAACGAACAGCAACAGCAATGGTAAACACAATTTCATTACATCGAGGTCAAAATTCACCCCACCAAATCCATCTTATTGATCAAACACCGTTTGCAATATGCGAGAATTCCGATGAATGTAACCAAATTGCAACTCGAAGAGCAAACGCGTTTCGTATGGATGTATTGAGCAATCTTCAGGGTGTGATGCCTAATACCGAGATAACCAAGTCAGAGATTTGTGACAACGGCAAGTGTGGAACTTATACATGTGTCAAAACACACGGGAGGATGAAACGATGCTCCAGATGCAAAGCGAAGAAATACTGCTCAAGGGAGTGTCAAATACAACACTGGAGGGATCGTCATAAGAGTCAATGCATACCAGTGACTGATAGTTGAGTAATTAACGCTCGTTTCCTTAACACAATGATTACAGATATATCACCTTTCGACAGCACGACCAGTCACCAACATGAGTAAATTCCCTGTATTATACACAGCACAGCTGAAACCATCTACGACAAGTTGATTTGTTCTCCTCCCGTACATATTGCACCCCTAATGCTCAACCACGGTCCTGATGGCCGCTTCTCTAGTATCCTCATTGATCCCAGCTAGGCCGGGATTGTTACGTTCTAACCATCTCACCAAATCAATCTGAGTCTTAGAGTTGTAATAGTCTCTAAATTCTCGCCCCTCTTCATCCAACACAAACCTTGCCATGCCGCTGGTGCCATGGCCATCACCCATACTGACATCACTATCATCTTCATCAAACAAATTAGCCTCCAATTCCATGCCCATGACAGTGTCATCCCCCTCATCCACTTTGTAATAAAAATCGGGGCAAACAAAGAGGCTCATCCCCTTGCTCATCTCTAGGAGATTGTCTACACTCTTCAAGATCCCACTTTGTTTGTACTTCTCGAAGTCGGGGACACCGTGTATCGCGATGCCACGTTCAGTATATTTCTCGTAACGACTGACAAATCGTCCAATGAACATTCTGTGCAAGAGTAGTAACGGGTGTTTAGACCCATTAAGACGAGATTCGGTATTCCTTAGGCGGAACGAGGTTATTTCGTCGTGTAAATCGTGCATGAACGAATATCGGTCGAAGCCCTGTTCGAACATCTCTAGTACAGCCCGATATATTAAATGACACTTGATGTCGAACACAAGACGGAGGAATGATACTTATGGTGTAGTAAAGTACCAAGCAGAGATCATGTCTTCAAATGCCCCAGTTGCAAACATAATTTCTGTAATGATTGCACCCTAACATGTGATACCGAATGGATGTGTTACGCAAAGTTGTGTCCCAACTGCAATAACAAAGAGTGTCCTCAATGCTGTAGGAGGTACTGTGGAAGTTGCGACTATGATATGTCATGGAAGACTTGTTGGCAGTGCAAAGAAGAAGCCTGTCAACATTGTACTGAACATAACGGCGTGACATTTTGGGATCATCTCTGCATTAACAGCATATTCGTTTGTTATGATTGTATGTCGAGTGAAAACATAATTTCTGTAAAGATTGCACCCTAACATGTGACATGTCGATTCCTGGCGCACATCGTCTTGGAAACTAGATATCTGATTTACACTCGTGATATGCAAACAGGACGTTATCTATACCCTGTATCTATACCGATTTTTAGTTTACCTATCTGCGAAATCATAATTTCTCCAGTCTCTTTTTCTGGCCAGTGGCTTACGTTGCGCATTGGATAGGAGAATGCCGGGGTTGCGATAGATAATATGGTGGTTTTGAGAGGTAAAGATACCTCTTCCTGCATAAGTGGCATAAACGCTTCCTGTCCTCATCCTCATCCCAGTCAACAACCAAATAACTATGCCTTTTCTTTGATTTACCACATATACCACACTTTTTCAGTTCGTCACAATCACGCCCATTCTTATATCGATACCCTGGACGATGGAAATATCTCTTCCTACACAAGTAGCATACGCGCTCCATGTCTTCATCTTTATCCCAATCAACAATCGTATAACTACGTCTTTTCTTTGATTTACCACACATGCCACAATCCTTGAGTCCAGTACAGTCACGCTGTACACACAAAAGATGATTGAATGGAGGTCTTTGTTTGTACACAATACCATTCTTGGTATCATGTAAACCAATATATCTAGCTTTCTGAACCCAATATCTTTTGTTGCCACGTGTATACGAAGACTTCTTAATACAAATATACCTTTCCATTATATGCTTTGGTATATATGGACATTGTCTTTCATAGAAATGACAGGGTCATTATTGTTGTGATATTAGTGGGAGTTTCAATTTAATAATATCATTGCCTGCAAATATAAAAATAAAACTACAATACTTACTCGATGTGATCTCGTTTGAACCGTAACACGGATCTATATATACCTGATATTGTTTGGGGATATATACTAGACCTCGCCGCTCTCTTATTACACTTTTTACCACAACACCATTTACATTGAAACCCTATCGTATTCTGTGATGTGCTCAACTTTTCATGTTGATTACTCGACGGTTCATTGTTTATGTCGACGACAAATCCTCTTAGTATTTTATCGTGAATAAAAGCATGAAGAGGGTTGACAAGTAAACGATCTTTATCTTCATAAAGACGAAACGATTGCACGGTGCTTGTATTGGCTCCCAATGTCGATGGCAGTTCGGTATCATCTCCTCCTTTCTCCGCTTGCCATTTTTGTATAAACATCAATTCGGTTTGTCCCCAATCAAACCCAGCGTATATATCTAGCTCGCTGGGTGAGTAAGTTGGCATCATAGTCATAGGAGTGTGGTGATGGTTCAACATTGTACATTAAAGGGATCAATAATATTTGAAAGTAGGTAGGTACATATTATAGTGTTGATTATGAATTATGCGCCGAGGATACTTTGGTACCCCTGTGGTGCCCTATTGTGTGTTTTGGCCGTTTGTCTTCTACCTGGGATCAAATGGCCGTCTAGGTTTGGGACCAACTACAAGATTAGTTGATTGAAATTGAAAGGAGATAAATCGTCCCATATCTCGGAAGTATGTCCACTCTACACATAGAGTTGTTAGATGGTGACTTATATTGCTGCCCGGTATGCTACACAGAAGCACTATTAAGACATAAAGGTGGAAGTCCCAAGGATGACGATGACGACGGTGATATATCCGATGATACCACAGAGTTCGACAACGGGAGTAGTAGTACTACCACTGGGTCAAAGAGCGCGGAACAAAGGTCAGATCCTATGAGCATATTGTGTAGTATTGGATTACATGAAGCATCTACATTTTGCTACGAAAGGATTTCTGAAGTCAAGGAACATGTAAGATCTGTACACGGTTTCAGCCCATCGGTTATGGCGGGAAATAATTTGTTCCATAGATTCCAGGTGAGTGTGTATGTGAGTTTTCTAACACTACTTAAGTATTCGGATCTTTGACTAAACCTTTCCTGAACACTAAATCATTTGACGAAATGTGCACAAGATCCGTGGTAGTGACGGACTACGACAACAACATGGTCTCCTCTCTAGCTGGACAAAAGACGAGAAACTCCAATTCAACGCGCTAAAGAAACATGTATCCGACGAGAAACTCCAATTCAACACGCTAAAGCATGTATCAAAGCCGGAGTTGGGTGTCCGGTACACCTTTCCTAACAGAGCAAAAAAATTGTGGAACATGCTTATCAAACCGTATCTACGAGGTTCCAATGAAGACATCATCGATGATACAGACGATGAGAATGAGTTTATGCCAATGCCAATGTTAGACCAAGAACAAAACCCAGAAGAGTCCATTGTTAGGTATTGTCGACGAAAGAACAAAATGCCCTTTGATGACGACAGTTCTGATTTACAGGAGAGTCCTCGTTGGTATGAAGAGGAGGCGGAGGAGGAGGACGATGAATGGACTGACAACGACGAAGGTTTCGACGAGGAGGATACAACAGAAGAGGATGATGACGAGGAGGATGAGGAGGATGGCGATGAGGAGGAATGGATCGATGACGAACACGAAGATTCCAATGATGACGATGAAGAAGGCAGGGAAGTAGATGACTGGTTACAAGAGAAAAGGATGAAACCCACTGCCGCCCGAAAGAAGCACAAATTCCAAAGACTTCTGAATCATGATTCAGACGACCCTCCAAGTCCAAAGGTTGCAACTAAACATAAGAAAAGGAGAAGAGTAATCCACGAGGATGAGAGTAACGGTGACGAAGATGGAAGTAAGTAGATATACCCAAAGACAAGAGTGTAATGTGAGGAATGTCCTGGCTATGAGATCGATACAGAAATGAAGATTGAACAGACGATGAAGAAGACGGTGTTGATTAAATTGTTAATTTGACTAAAGGATTAAATCTCTGTATTCCGCATGTTTAGTTGTATGAGATACGAGCTTTCTCCCCTCATTACCATATATACCACCGCCGCCGCCGCAATGACAACTGCAATTCTTTATTGCAGTATATCACCTTAATATAATATACACACATAGTTATGAACAGCCCCTCATTACCATATATACCACCGCCGCCGCCGCCGCAATGACAATTGCAATTCTTTATTGCAGTATATCACCTTAATATAATATACATACATAACGCTGTTGTTGGTAGCGATGATATATAATACCACCACCGCCGCCACCGTCATTAGTTGGCAACGATTTAGTAGATGAAACTTCATTAATTGTGGCGGCCATTATTGTTGTTGTTAATGATGACGCCACCGCCACCCACCGCCATCGTCATCAATAGTTCGACATATGTAGCAAATCTATGTTAGCATCATCAATTATTGTTGTTAATGATGACATGTCATGCCGCCCTTTCTCCCCTCATTACCATATATACCACCGCCACCGCCGCAATGACAACTGCAATTCTTTATTGCAGTATATCACCTTAATATAATATACATACATAGTTATGAACAGCCCCTCATTACCATATATACCACCGCCGCCGCCGCAATGACAATTGCAATTCTTTATTGCAGTATATCACCTTAATTACATAACACTGTTGTTGGTAGCGATGATATATAATACCACCACCGCCGCCGCCGTCATTAGTTGGCAACGATTTAGTAGATGGAAGTGGCGGCCATTATTGTTGTTGTTAATGATGATGCCACCGCCACCCACCGCCATCGTCAGCACCATATACATATATAGTACATACATGTAGATGACAATGGCCGGCACGGCGATAGTTGTCATATCTATGTCTATAGTTCACTGTCAGTATCATTTTACAATTTACTTACGTAGGACCAAGTAGTATATTTCCTTTTTCGCTGAATAAAAAAAGTGCCCCCTACGAAGTTATGAACCCATCCCCCATCCAATCTTCAACCCCCTTAGGAGTTTTCAACACTTCGTGAAAACTGACCTAACTAGAGGAGTAAGAAAACAGTGCCTTCCTTCGTATCGTATTGTTCGTAATGATGTACTTTTGACCCGGGGCTATGCTATTTTTCCTTTCTAAACCGTACTAAAATTACTTGAGCCCCTTGAAAAATGATAAAATGGATTTAATGGCAATGGATGTTTAACCACGGTAGTGGCACAGTAATATCTACTCCTCCCTTGATAGCCATGGACGGATCTACAACTAATAGCACACAACAGTCCTGTCGAAAACGGCGTAGGCCATCGTCGTCAACAATGAAACCGTTCAAAACACTCCTAACAAATATCTCAATAATCACAATCCTCTCCTCAACTTTTAATCAATCGTATTGCTGCAACTCAGTATATGCCCAATCTACTACAGGTCTGCGTAAGCCACATCATCATGCTACTAAAGATATATTAGATATACTATCAAAGAGAGGTCCACAGCATGGCTTACACAGTCCTCGACCTCGACCATCACAAGATTATTATCATGTGAGTAATACTAATAAATTGACGAGTAATCGTAGATTAATAAACTCTCCTAGTACAGCCATTGATGAACACCGTCAGCTATCATCAGACGACACTTCAACATTGGCACGAGTACCTACTACTACGGTGGAACAGAGACGAACAGCAACATGGGGTGAGAAAGGCCGTGATACATCACACCACGAGGAGAATATTAAACGTAAAAAGGTAAATAAGTTACAGGCACAGAAGATTAAATTACAGGAATTACATGCTAGAAACAAGAATAATAAGAATAAGAAGAAGAGCAAGCCCGGTCGAGGTGGCAATAAGAAGCCCGGCAAGCCGGGAGGACGGGATAAGGAGAAGAGCAAGCCTGGACGAGGGAAGAATAATAGTGGTGGAGGTGGTCGATCTAAGAAAAAGACTGGCAGACCAAATAATAATAATGGTCGGAGTAAGAAGAGACCAAATAAGAAGAAGCCAGGACGTTCTACTAATAAGAAGCCCAATGGTGGAAAGAATAAGCCCGGCAGTCGGCCCGGTAGTAGACCGGGGAAGAATAATGATGGGAAGAATAAGCCCAAGCCGAATCAAGGCCAGCAAGGGAGTGGTAAGGAGGATAAGCCTGGTAAGTTACAGGCAACTCAACAAGATAGTGGCAAGGACAAGCCTGACAAGCCTGGCAGGCCAAATAATAAGCCGGATAAGCCGAACAACAAGCCAGGCAAGGATGAGCCATCCTACATTGCTGTCAAACCAAACAACAACAAGCCCGATGCTGACTCAATCAAACCTCAAGCCAAGCCACAGCAATCATCATCATATCAAGTAGTCAAACCATCCAAAGACAAACCTAACAAGCCTAAGCCAAACTCAAACAGCAAGCCAAATAATGCCGACGATGCTGACTCTATAAAACCAATGAAACCACAATCCAATTTACAAATTGCATTAGCATACTTTAACATCACTAAACAAGATTATAAACAACTAAATGCTAAGCAAAAGGAGGGTATACTTGTCATGACCGATGGGCAGATTAACTTTGATGAACAACAGCAACAGAATGGTGGATATTTGAGCATTGGCGATAATGATGGTGGTGGTAGTGATAGTGGTGCAGATGGTCAGTTCAACTTTGGCAATGTAAACTCAAACTCAAACACAGATCTGATGGAAGAACAAACAACAATAATGAAATCATTAAAATGGAACTTTGTTCAAGATGAAGTAACTGACTATTCAACATTATTAGATTCATTTGAATATACCAATACCAATCTCAATTGGGATTATGGTAATTGGAAGGTAATTGATTCCAATATAGCCTACACTAAATATGACAATGGTAGTAAGTCTCTAATGTCCGGTATCAACTCTCAAGTATACAATGCAGAAACTAATGGTCAAAGTGTCTACAGCAACGTTACACTAACAACAAACTCAAACTTTGACGGAGGGGTAATAACATTCAAAATTAAATCAGCCACATTAAAATTACCAAATGAAGCATTATATGTTGAAGTTGATGATGTAGCTACATTGGCACCAGATGTTATTTCGATGGGTGGATCATCCATCTCGAAGAATGATGAATGGAAAGAGTATAGTATACCAGTTAGTGATGGCAAACATACAATAAAGTGGGTACATGTTTATAATCCATTTCAATTATCATCCTTACCTTCGCCCACGGATGATAATGAGATTGGTTTATATATGGATGATATACGGTATGTACCATATACATTACAGGAACATAATAATGCATGGACGAATGGTATGGTGGAAATGAAACGTGGTGGTTATATTGTAGCTAGTGATGGAGTAGAAGAAGTAGAGAGTGATAGTAACAATAGCGATGAACAGCATTGGAAGATTAGTAATGATGGTGATACAGTAAAAGCATCCTCCTCCTCCATACAAGAAGATTCAACTAGTTCAAGTGGACACTCTTACATACAATTTGAACTATACTCCTCAAACGGAGGTCTATTAACCTATCGTATTAAAAGCTCGACATCCGCCCCTCATGATGATTATGCAATATCAATTAATAATATTAATGTCGAATCAATCTTTGGTAATATGTTGGGATATGAAAGTCATTCGTTAAGTATACCGAGGGGTAAGGCTGTTATTACTTTGAAACATCGTGTTAATCCTGGTAGATTGAGTGATGATGTGTTGAGAAGTTTAGAAAGTGGTAATAGTGGTAGTGATGGTGAAACATTGTTGAAAGATTTAAACTTTAGTTGGTAGATTGGAGTAGATAGTAACTTAAGCCATCTTTGTATGTTATGTCTCTCTTATATCTACATATCCTTTCTCTAGTCTCTGCAAATCAGCAATCACTTTCTAAATCAGCAATTAGCTTTTCGAAGCCACCCTCGGCTGTGACCTCCCCGGCTGTGATATCTTCATCCTCTGTTTTCTCCTCCTTTGCCTTTGGCTTACGAGGACCCCTTGGACCTCCTTTCATTTTGGTAGTAAGATCGATTCCTATACTCTCCAATCTTAGTCTACGATCATCGGAGAGGTATCGTTCTCTCCTTCCATTCTTGACTGTAAGATCTCGTGAAGTCTCGGTCTTTCTGGCATACTCACGCTGTCTAGCCAACCATCTCGAGAGAGTCAAGGATCCTTCATAGTTTGGAGGCATCTTCTTGTAAGTACCAGGAACGAGAGTATGTCCGTGCTCTGCTTTAAACTCTTTTAGTATCTCAAACATTGCATTCCATAGCATATCACTCTTTCCATCTGTGTACTTTGTCTTCTCACTGGTAGTAAAGAGAGAGAATAGATGAGTGTACGTTTGTCATGCATAAAAGTCAGGTGGCAAGCTCTCTTACCTAAGATTGACCCCCAATCCTACCAGCATCTCAATCTGCTTTGATGGGAGACTACCTTGTTCAAAGAATGTCTTTTGTGTCTCCAACCAGGTGCTAAGATCGCCTTCGATATGATCCCCTTTAAAATTTGGCGGTATATCGGCATTTCCATTACTTTCAATGAATAGTTTTAATGCCTCATAGTTCTTTTTCCATGCTGTAGAGGTGAAGATTGAGCTCACTTCTTCTTCTTGATCTTCAGTTAAACCACCAGACTGCCTATTCTTGGGGTTGAAATCGAAGCCAGCATCAAGGAGGCGTTGTTTCCTCTCATCAGAGAGTGTTTGTTTATTGTGCTTCTTTCGTTGTACCCTGACCCACCCTCCGAGCTTGCCAGAGGCAGTCGGTACCAGACAATTCCCATGTTCTTGCCTATACGCTAGCAGTTGATTAAACATGCTATTCCACCTCTCTTCGTTCCCAGATTCATCTACCTTCTTTCGTCCATCCAACTCGAATCCTATTTCCTTGAGCATTCGGATCTTGGGCTTGCTTAATGCTTGACGACGGTACTCTGATCGTTGCTTGCCAACCCATCGGTCTAAGTATGCACTTAGACTGTTTGGTTTGTAGTCCACTGGTACATCGAGGTGACCGTGATCTGTTTTGAATTGAACCAACTTATCATAATTGTCTTGCCATGCTTTGTCAATCAATGTAGATTTGACATTTGTTCCAGGCTCGAATATAAACTTCTTGTCGTCAAGCTTTTTATGTCTCTTCTCCTCCAACTTTCCTTCGTTATAAAGCTGTCGTTGCTGATGTGCCCAAATGCCAAGAGTTTGTCCATACGGATATGTGATCGGTACATCACCATCTCCATACTTCTTTTGGTATTGTACTAGCTCGTTAAACTTGTTATTCCATTGCTCATCGTCCCCATTCTCATCGGCCGCTGGTTGAATGTAATTAAAGTCAAAGCCTGCAAGTTGTAAATGCTGTACTTGATCATTATCTAACTTCCCATCCTTGTACAGTCTTCGCTGTTCTTTAACCCACTCACCAAACGTAAGGTCAGTACTAGAACGATAATCAATAGGTACAGAGTTGCAATCTCCCAAATGTTCATACTTGTACAAGGCTAGTTGATGACACCGATACACAAACTCTGCATGATTGAGTTGTTTTTGTAATGCAGCATAACGAGGATCGGACTTTGCTCTCTTTACCTGATCCTTCTTCCTCTCGGACATTTCACCGATGGCATCATAATATGCCTTGCGTTTCTTATCATTACTACTACTTCTTTTGGGTGGACTCTTCTTTTGTGGAGTTTCTCCAGGTATTGACGTTTCGGGCCGCTCTTTTGATACTTTATACATGACACCCATTTTCCTCACTAAGTGACTACCAATAGCCAAATCATCTTGACATGTAATCAAACTCTCATTAATTGATACGATATGCTCACCAATATTGATCTTATCGCCGAATGCACAAGTTGGGCGTATAACCTTGATTACACAACCACCCCAATCTTCTTTCGCATCCGTGAAGGATACGGCCAGCCCCAACTTACCCGGATTGACGGTGATAATCTTGACCGCTGTTTCATCATCATCATTCTTCTTTGTTGGACTAGTGCTGCACTTTTTGGCAGAAGCCTCATTGGGAATAATGGTATTAATATCCCCAAACTCATCAACTTTAGGGAAGGTATTATCAATAAATATCCTCCTAACATCCTCTTCATCTTTGGGTACTTCGAAGAATACTTCAATTCTACCTTTTAATTCTCGAATCAATTTTGCCGCGGTTTCACTCTTGACTCCATCCATACACTTGCCATTAATTGAGTTAATCTTCATACCAATTTTTAATTTACCATCACTAAATAATCCATTGGGATTGATATAACCAACTAGAAGTTTCCCTGTTGTTTTGCAATTAACAAATCCTATACCGCATCTATCATTCTTACTTGGCTTGAATACAGCTACTGATTGTTCATCTGTTGTATAAGTTTGTATTTTAATCTCCCCTTCTATTGATTTGATAAGTTGTTTAGCATCTTCCAGAGTCATACCTTTTGTTTCTTTGTCATTGATTGATTGTATTTTCATCCCAGCTCGGAGAGCTGAAGTGGCGAACAATCCATCATTATCGACGTGAGATATGACTAATTCCCCTAATGTAGTTGTGTTTATCCATAATCCAATACTTTTATCTTTAGATTTCTTATATGCTGTTGCAATTACCATTCTGGTATATGTTTTCTTGATACGATGTGTTATTACAGTTATTAGTTATAGTAGGCAATATCAATTGATGTGATGTAAGAAGATTTGATGCAAAAAAGTAAAGGATACGGTTCGGTATCTTTTATGTGCTTGCTATGATTGCAATACTCCTCCACCACTTTAGTAACCTCCGCCGAAGAAGACAAACAGATAGAAGACGTTGTGTAGTGGATTCTTTTGACGCTGCCGCTGCCTCTGATGACCGTTGTATCGCCATTGTCGTTTTATTCTCTTCTTTGTGAGCGCCATGCAATATATTAGTACAATCATCATATCTCTCTTCTATTAACACAGCTATTCACTTCTACAATACATAGACTGTACCTGTGTGTAGGGTGGCGAAGTCTTAAATACAAAAGACAAAACCACATTATAAACATACTTGATTAGTTTGAGGAGTTGAGTGAACCATCAATACACCTATCTTCTATCTCTAACCACTTACAATACCCCCACAAATACCGCCATGAATATGGACTATGAGGCATCAGAATCTTCATCATCATCGTCCTCTTCTTCCCAATCAGGCTCTGAAGATAGTAGTGACTATGAGGTAGATGAAGCGCTTGCATATGAAATACGAACAGCACTGCATTTAGCTGTTGGTAAGATATGTCGAGCGGAAGAGAAAGAGAGTAGTGATATTAGTAGTACCAATAATAATACATCAGCATCGGTAACGACTATGAGTAAAGAGGCCATAGTGGCACTTACCGATTTAACCTATCATTATGCAACATCCTGTTTTGCAAATGATATGGTATCATTCTCTAAACATGCCAAACGACAAACTGTTAAGACAGATGATGTACTATTAATGGCACGGAAAGATAAAAAGGGTATGTTATCCGAATTGAAACGGATACAAGCTGACAGTCCTGATACATATACCGAGAATAGTAAAAAGAAGGGTGGACTAAAAGCTGCATTACAAAAGAGGAAGAATGTTACTGCAAAGAAGAATTCAAAAGCAAGTGGTAAAGCAAAGGGTATTGGTAAGGGTAAGAAGGGGAAGAAAGATAGTATACTGTCTTCATCTTCATCCTCTTCTTCTAGTAGTAGCGATGATGATGGTGGTGGTATTGATATATTAAAACAACGACGCAAAACACTAGAGCTAGAACGTGCCAAACAAAAGAAGGCAAAGAGTAAAGGAACATTCCGCAAAGGTAAAGCAAAAGATGATGAGAGTGATTTGGCAGACTTTATTGTCAATAATGATAGCTTTGATACAAACAATAGCAGCATGAATAATGGCAGTAGTAGTAGCGAGATTGAATTTGATATGGCTCCATCAAAGAAAAAGAAGGGGGATAAAAAGAAGCATAAAACAATGAATAAGAAGAAGTCTAGTGCTTTGTTTGAACTCGATGATGATTCAGATGACAATAATATGGTGATTATTGATGACTAGGACTGCCAGTAAAAGTAGTAATAGCTATCAAGAATAGAACTGACAACGTTAGTATCTTGCTATATTCCTTATATCTAGTCTTCCCAACCCACACGAGCTTTGACACTATCCCCCTAAAGCTCCTCGTCATTGACAGTCTTGATCTTCTTCACCACCTTACTGTAAATAGCCTGCATCTTCTTTGCACTATCAAAATGTACAATAGCCAAGTATTCCTCCAGTCCGCTATCATCACCACTCTTAACATCCAAGGCTAGCCAAAGGAAGTCATTATAAGTATACTGAACACGTTGAGCTCCACTCATTGATAATTTCAAGGCACCATTAATCAAAGTAAGACCATCTTGTGTCCTGAAAATACCAGGTTGGAGCCTGGCAGTAATACTAAGACCATTGGCCACAGCTTGTTGAACATTCAACTCCTCTTTGGTATCCATGCATTTCATAATACTCTTCTCAAGCAAGGAGATTGTCGACTTGATATCAGTGGAACTCCCAAGGATGGCTCCAATTGCCACACATGCGGCCTCTTTTACCATGACTTTATCATCCTTCATCAAATTTTCAATTAGATCAGAAGAGCCCTTGTAAATAGACCTATCAATCTCTTTCCCAATAGTCCGAGAGAAGATTCGACGACAGATACAAGCGATTCCGTGCTTGGTCTCAAGGGAAGCGCTTGACGATGTCTTGTCAAGGACAAACTCTTGAAGGACAGCATTTGCCTCTTCAGTACCAAGTAGTTCACATGCATAACCCATTACCTTGGCCGCACTATCACGTATACCATCATCTTCGTGAGCAACAAGCTCCTTTGCGGCGTCCAGTGATGATGGCACACTCGTTGCAACCTTAACCTTGCTACCGCCATGCTTGAGGACAACGGCAAGAGCCTCAAGTGAAGCTGTTTGGATTGCAACTAGACCAGCTGTTTCAACTGTTGCACTAGAACCTTTTCCAAGGCTTGTGGATACCAGTTCCTTGATGAGAGGATCAACACGTGTCGAAAGAGGCATGAGAAGAGCTAAGGCTTTAATCGCCTCAATTCTCACTTGACGGGATGGGTCAGACAATGCCTTGACGAACGTAGTTTGGAACTGAGGTACAAATGCTCGTAATGCAGGACCTCCTTTCGTTAGGATGAGTCCCAACGTCTGGACAATAGCAATCTTCACAGCAGATGGATTTCTATCACCAACGATTCGTAATAGCGGTCCGGTAAGCTTGATGAGGAATGGCCCAGCGAGGTACTTATTTGCAGTAATAACGATAAGTTCACCCAATCCGGCAGCTGCGCATTCTCGAACGTCAGCATTCCCATAGAGAATTCCTCGTTGGTAGATAGGAAGCAAAGGTTCAAGTCCTGATAAGAAACGAAAGATGACAATGATGTGAGATGATGGATGTTCAAAACATGAAAGATATCTGATCAATGAAGCCTTGGATCCGAAAGACTAATCGAAACCTCCATGTATAAACAATCTCGTAAAGAGATAGTGTCAGGTGTTTCTTATAAAGTGTCGTCATGTCCATGGCGTTTGTCGAGTATAATACCATTGAACACATACCTTTTGGCATATTGAACCCGGGAAGAAAGAACTCGCCATCACCAACGCCCCCCTTACGGTATCTTGCATCACTGACCATACTTGCAATTAGGTTACGGATGAACTGGATATGAGTGACAA
>Ga0214479_100377_pt1 | contig 27303 bp, 20 predicted proteins | sample M1_20Mar14CPVII9_5_FD_165054 | JGI IMG/M metagenome (GOLD analysis project Ga0214479, IMG submission 165054) | Marine eukaryotic communities from Monterey Bay, California, United States - M1_20Mar14CPVII9sort6BwellE14 | ecosystem: Environmental > Aquatic > Marine > Unclassified | place: USA...
GTAATCATTTTTTGTCCATGTCTAGATCAGTAGGAATGCTCAAGACATAATATTATGAGCATTGAGGAATTGATATTATATCACCTCATTTTGTTAACAACTTTTCTAGAAAGTCTTTGTTTTGAGTTACTTCGAGTCTTTATTAATTAGTAAGTGCAACAATATTCAAGTCTTTCTTAGCACATTAATATCGGATCTGTTCCGGTTTCGGATGTAACGGGTGTAAAGTCGTAGAACATTACTTTCTCGATTGGTTCATTCTTTGAGCCCCCGATGATTCCTGCCTCTTTCAATGATAGCTGATCATTTCGTAATTCATTGGCTTCCTGATAACAATCCAAGCAAAGCGTTAGTCTTTTGATCTTACCCCCGTGATGTAACTTGATAGTCTCTTTGATAGATTGGACAGAGGTGTCAGTCGAAACAACCCGAGAAAAGTCCATGAAGCTCCAATCAACTAATTTGAATTCTAACTTGACAAAGGAAGACTCAGCTTCATCTTCTGTGGCCACCGATTCTTTGTTTTCTTTAGCATTGTCCTCGGTAGATGTCTTTACCGACTCTTGACTTGGAGCTTTAGCATCGTCTTCGTTCATATTGCTAGCCGCTTCAAACATAGTAAAAACACTACTTGTCGAGCTTGGGGTAGTCGCAAATGATTGGGGATGACCTGATCGTGAAGACAGCACTTTTTTGATAGTTGGAGTATGTATATTCAATTGAAATTGCATGAGAAAGAAGTATGGTATGTATGTTCATATGAATATATGAATATTGTAAAACCAAAACTTATCACGACACAACAACAGCCTATTCTAATATCGAAGATGTCTCTACCCAAGCCAGTCATTAAAAGTTCTTCGATGGACGCTGAAATGAATACAAATGCAGAGTTGTTCTTTGGATGCGGTAAGAAACTGAATCCAAGCCATCCCTCAAATAAGCATTCTTTGACACATATAGATCAAGGCAAACTCGTTGCTTCTGCTTTAAGAGTGCATTTCAAAAAGAGTATGAAAACAAGACTGGCACTGCTTTGTTGGACGCGATCTTGGCTGTTATGTGACACATAGAGAGGGCTGTTACATTTACATGTATGTGGGGCAATTGAGGATCATAGATAAAAGAAGATATTGCGAGTGAAACACCGAGAATTGCTGTTAAGTTGATATGGACTGGATAACTTTAGCAATTCAATCAGGTTTCCTCTATGCTGGAGTCTTCTACACATCTCAATCGTAATGTACCGGTTCTGCATCAAATTTGATTGTGTGAAGATCATCCCGAAACTCCAGCTTTGATTCTTTACCTTCCTTTCTCAAACTAACATGTTGCTCAAAGTTTGTCATTTTATGAAGTGATACTCCCATTTTCATCCCTTCAATAAGTTGTTTCTCTACTGCTACTATATTCTCAGCATCGTGTAATATAGATGTAAAGCTTTGTGCACTACCAACCAATACTCCATCGCTGTCGCCGAATATAATGTCTCCAGGGTTAACAGTGATTTTTCCACATATGATTGGTGCTGAATCAATACTTTCTCCAATATGTTGGACCGTACCAGCATACGGTGATACCAATGTACTATAAACTGGGCAAGCAAGCTCATTTACATCTCTTACTGGTCCATCAACTATCAATCCTTTACCTCCTCTATTAGCTAACTCTGTTGTGAATAAAGATCCTGCCACTGCTCTTGTCGAGCCTCCAGTATTAACTACAAGTAAATCCCCAGAGTTTATATCATCAAGTGCTTGAAGAACTGAAAGAAAATCATTCGGCCGATTCATCTGCAGTGTTCTTGCAATACCAATCATCTTCAATCCACCTTCTTTATTTTTGTTTATTGTATTTCTCAATTTCATTGTATTGGGGCACATTAGACCAATCTCTGTATATGTTTCTATATTATTGGCATCATCACTATTTAATGCCACGGAACGATGGATTTTATCGGCATCACAAAGAGGACCTGAACTAAGTGATTGCAGTCTCTTTATTATATCATCGGTATGATATGTTGTGATGTTTTGTTTTATGTCGATGTGCATATCTTTAGTTGCTGTAGACAGTAGCCGATAGTGACTAAAAGCGGCCGGAAATAATCGATTGCATACAAATGAAGAAGAAGGGGAACATCTCTGATGTATTGCGGATATAAATATACGCCCGATCATACTTGCTCTTCTTGACACTCGTTGCATACTACCTATCTCCAACTTTCATCTTGCAAGGAACGTTTCTTCTCCAATTTCAATATCGCAAATCGCACGCCTACTCTCAACCTACTTGCAGGCATCGCTGCTCTCTCTGTACTTTCTTTAGATTCAATATGATGGTACCAATACTCATACTAATTATAGCATGTGTTCTTCCCGGATGCTTTTGCTTCACTCCTGTTCCTTCGACTCGGTCATTGCAACTAAATAAACACAGTACAAGTACAACGCAAAATGTTATACCAGAGGCATACACTCACAACTTTGAGGATGCTCGAGGATATTTTAATATTTGGTTCTTTGGGTAAGTGAAGATGTACTATATATGCTTTTTTCATATATTGGCTATACATGTTCATTCGCTTATGATGTGTGTGTAGCGTATCATAACATGTGCATATTCTACTTCACATATACTAACCTTTTCCTGTCATTAAACTGTTATTTCAACTCAGTGGGCAAGGTGGAGTTGCAGTTGCATTAAGACAATTTCCAGCACAATTTTCTAAATTTCAACAACTGTTTAGTATGTCGGCAGAGGAACCAACAGCAGGCGGTGAAACTATTGGTATATCTCCACTGTGTTTATATCCTCGCGACTTGAGCAAAGCAGATGTTGATAAGGTTTTAAATAACAAATTGTCAGTTGAGAAGATGGTAGAGAAGGGTCCAAAAGTTAGTTATATGGCAACGAAGGGGTATCTCTGCTTTGCAGCATTTCAAGAAGCGAATCAAAATTGCAATCCACTCACTGTGCGGGCGGTATTCGATGCTCTTTCAACAGGAGACAATGTCTCTCCTTTTGAGGCTCAGAAAATGCTGGACGAGTTTGCCAATGATACAAGTCCTGATAGATCAAAGTTCAAGAGTGAATTATTAAGGACTAAGCTGACCGGCTTCTCGTCAATTGCATTTCTCTTATTTCTTCTTGGCCCGATAGTCGGGAGTACATGTCTTGACGCTCTCGCCTATGGATGGTTCCCAGAGTGGCCAGGAATCAATAATATGCCTTGGAGTTTACTTGCCAGTCCGGGAGTTTGGAGTATACCTGAGTATTGGATCTAGAAGGACAATATCAGATTGTTGGATCTAAAGTATTGGATCTAGAGAGTGAGTATTAATCTAAACAAATGAATGCTGCTCATTGTATTGATCTTTTCCTGGGTTATACATTCATCTACGTAAAGAAATGACTAGAAATATTGCATTCGAATTCTAACAAAAACTATCTACAAGTAACCAACATGAAATCAAACGTCAATCTCTAATATTTAGTCTGTGTAAGTACCAGCAGATGAATGTAGAGAAAACAACGAGGTAGCACCTCTCCAAATTTTTATCCACACCAAATACCTAACATCCCAATCCTTGTATTTTGATGGCAAACAGATTGCCAATCCATCCACCCATAAAAGAAGAACCCCACAAACAGAAAACACCAAGCCTACATGTATATCCATTTAACGACAATTACATAGCATACTTTGATGTCCACTCCCGTGCAGTACTATCGTGCCTGGCTCTATCCGTTTTTAGGAGCTGGGCAATATCAGGGACGAGAGGATCGTCGGGGTTGGGGTCGGTTAGGAGGGAACAAATACTGAGCAAAACCTTGGATATAGTAAGGGCAGGACTCCATTGATCCTTGAGAATATCAAGGCAAATACCTCCATTTGAATTGATGTTACAGTGATAGATACGTGTTGTGAAGTGTACCTTGGGTGGTTTAAATGGATAATCAGCTGGGAAGTGAATATCTAGGAAGAATACACCGCCTGCATATGGTGATTCATCTGGTCCCATAATTGTGGCCTGCCAATGGAACATATCATCTCCAACTGGTCCTGCTGAGCAATTGGCCGGAGGGTCCTTGCCTAAATCGACAAGTTCTGTGGTATGTATGAATAGATTTGTGGTGAAGTGGGTGTGGGTAGGTAAACATAAGTTGATTAGAGTTAATATTATTGGATAAAATCCATACGCTCAATAATAATCAAGAGATGTATAAATACAATCACGCGGTTTAATACACCCCCTGACAATAAATGTATGACCTTTTCATGTTATTCACAAACTCACCTTTATTAATTCTTTTCAGAGACATGGTTATTAGATATAATTTTTATATATAAATATCTGTAAGTTGCAATTAGAAACAGTTTAAGAAATAAAGAGAGTTAGCGTTAACACGAGAGCGGCGGATAAATGGATTAAAAACAAACAGATTCAAGTATCAAAACAAGATAATCCCTTCCAATTGTCAATCTTTGGCGGGGGTATCAGATAGCAATAACCGACCCTGCCCTGCCCTGCACCAACAAGCCAATGCCATCAGAAATTATAACGACGAGCCCTCTTTCCGTAACAAAAATAAGCTCCAATTAAGATCGTTAATGCCTGATTCAGATATATAGCCCACTCTTTACGCCAGCATACAGGGCCGTTATTGACAAGTAATTTACACCCATAAGTTTTTGGTTTAAGTAAACTGACTGGTCTCAAAATTAGCCAAAGACATAACCTTTTTCCGTATACCTCCGACAGTCCCCCAACACAACCCAACTTTTTCAACCACATAATGATGAATTAAAGAGCACCAACGTACATTCTATACTTCTATTATCACTCCGATATAGCTTGGATTAGTTGAGGCTGTTAGTAAACAGATTTCTAATAAGAAATTGGGAGGTAGGTGGCCAAATTGGTATCCTTTGAGGTCGGTACATAGACTCACAGATTAGACGAACCAGGGTACCGTTTATGTAGCCAATTTGCCGATCTTGCTACGTCACACTCTCATATTAGTGATGAGCGCGCTGCAACTATTTTGAATACAGGCACTTCAATTGTTGATTATTGTGTCTACTATATCTTTCATATCATATCTTAATTATCCGGGCGGCAAACTTAAAATTATAACCACAATATACTATTACAATGAGTTTAATACCCAATCCACACAAACTTGGCGTGCACAAGATACTTAAACATATTCCTCTCAATGCAATGTTTAATGCACCATCGAAGGCTCGTCTAGCCAAGGCTGTGAATATTGCTGATTTGAGATTGTGTGCAAAAGCTCGTGCTCATAAGGTAAGTTGTTTGTACCTTATCTGATGTACATATCATATGTATGTACTACATGTGTTATGATAATATGTTTTTATCATACTTATAAATGATTTATCCTTGACCATGTATCTTATACATCTGGATCATTTCAACACCTTTATAATGTCATATTACAATAGATGGTCTTTGACTATCTAGATGCTGGTGCCGATGATGAAATTTCTCTCCGTCGTGGAAAGGATGCCTACTCAGAATTGGAAATGCATTTTCATATCTTATCTGGATTAAAGCCACCACTTGATTTATCAACTAAAATCTTTGGTCAAGATGTTAAGCTTCCATTCTTTGGTTGTCCAACTGCTGGTAATCGTATGTTCCATTGGGAAGGTGAGACTGCAGCTGCACGTGCTGCAAAGCATCACGGAACACTGTATGGATTATCATCCTTGGCAACCACTGGTATTAAAGAAATTGGAGAGTTAACTGATGGACCAAAAGTATTCCAACTATATGTATGGAAAGATCGTGAACTAGTAAAGGAGGTATTGGCCAAGGCTAAGGAAGGTGGATTCAATGCAATGGCATTAACTGTCGACTTTACATGGTATGGTAATCGAGAGCGAGACATTCGTAATGACTTTTCAATTCCACCAAAGTATACAATGAACCAGGTTATCGAGGCTATTAGAAAGCCTGCATGGACGTATGACTTTTTATCACACGATGAATATACATACGCATGTATTAATAAAGATGTTCCAGCCGACTCATTAGCTGCATTTGTGAATAGTCAGATTGCACCAGAGTTTGATTGGAAAGATGCTGAGTGGTTATTGGGTGAATGGAATATGCCCTCGGCAGTGAAGGGAGTATGTCGTCCCGACGATGCCATCAGAGCTGTAGAAACTGGCTTCTCAACAATGTGGGTATCAAATCATGGGGCTAGACAGTTAGAAACAAGTCCAGCAACTATCGACGTCTTACCTTCAATCCGTGAAGCAGTGGGTCCTGATGTTGAGATTATCATGGATGGAGGTGTTCAACGTGGTACAGATATCGCTAAAGCACTTGCTCTAGGTGCTGATTCGGTTGGTGTTGGTAAGCCATACCTATATGGTCTTGCTGCCGGCGGTACTGAAGGAGTTATCAAGGCATATGATATTCTGAAAGTAGAACTTGATAGAGCAATGGGATTGCTTGGAACTGGAACAGTTGATGAACTTAAGAAGAGAGGTCCTGGACTTATCAAAAGACGACATGCCTCCGCTCGAGACTATCCAGATCGGTATGCCTATGAGCGTGGATACGGAGGTGGTATCATCTAAATCTTAAACTGTTGAGTATAGTTACTTGTTTAGGAAGGCTTGCTTGAGTCATATCTTTTTTAGAACAACAGTTGCGCCTTTGACATCTTGACCTCCTTGCTGACGGAGAATACAGTCTTCCCATGTCAGTACCTCAAAGCCATTAAGCTTGGCAACCTGTTCAATGTATTGCTTTGAATGACCGAATCTACCGCTCTTCAAAAGTCTAAACTCTCCTTCTTCATCATCATAACTCTCAATAGTAAATCCTACAAGACCTTCACTAGCCAAGCATTTGAAACTTTCATTTAGCAGAGAGGATATATCACCAACATATATGAAGACATCAGAAGCTAAAATACAATCAATGCTATCTTTTTCCAGACTTGATAGATGTGCTTCTGCGTCTCCCAGACTAAGGCCGGCATTATATATCTTTCTTTCACGAGAGGCGTCAATCATTCTATGTGACAAGTCAACACCAGACAGTTCTATCCACGGCATATTGTTAGCAATAAGATCTCCAAGTAGACCCGTGCCACAGCCGCAGTCTACAACCTTCTTGACAGATGACGGTGATCTTCCAAGTTGCTTCAGTGCACTGACAAGTGCATTATACACCAAAGAGTGTCCTTTATAATGCAGTGTATCGACTAGCTCGGACTCAAATCTTGACGAATAACCATCGAATAATGAGCTCACATATTCATTATCTAGTCTCTTCACATTGTCGGTTGAACTTTCATCTATACTACTCAACTGTACTGTTGCATGCCCATCATTTGGATTGATTTTCAATGCTCTTCGAAAGTATTCCTGTGCTCGTTTCGTTGAGCCTTGCTTCTTTTCGGCAATACCAAGATTATTGTATAAATCAACAATCCCATCTCTGAACTCATCTTGTGATTGTTCATCTATATCATCAATGTTTTCCAGCAATGGCATTGCAACTTGTTCAGCTTTGTTAAGGTATTGCATTTGGTGTTCTAAATCACCCCCGGCCTCTCTGGATGCAGCGGCTACCAATATTGACGTGTGAAGAAAGGCATTAACCAAATCGATATTGCCAATGTCACTTTCCATTTGTTGTTTGGATTTTATATATGCTTTGTGATATGATTCATAAGCTAATTGTGGTTGCTTTATTCTTCTAAACAGTGCCCCTCTATACTCGTCTATTAGTGATATTGTCGGCAAATTTGACTCAACTAGATTGCAAATGTCTATTGCACTTTGTATGTATGAATCATCGACATTAGATATTACAGTACCATCAGCAGAGATACTAACTTCTGTTTTGTGAGGATTAATATTGTTTATTAGAAGAGGCATGACTGTTTCAAATGCCTTAAGTAGTGATGCTTCCTCTACTCCATCAAGATATATTGCCATTATATAATATCTTATAGATGCTTGATTATCATGTAATACCTCCTTTGCAATTGTAGCAGCCCGAGTTAAGGATTCAAATTTGACTTTTGAAGGCGGTAGTCTCTTCTCGATAACATGTGATGATGGTTTACCAACACTAAGATAAAGTTGTATAACTTCGTTTACATCTACATCATCATTATCACTCCCTATTTGAGAATCTAGTAGCTGAGCAAGTGAGTGCTGTATCTTAACAAAGTGGGGATCCTCTATGAGTTTATCTCTGCAAATCTTTATCGCTTCCAATACCTTTGCATTACTGCTGTTGCTTTGTGTAGACGATGCTGATGATGCATATGTATAAAAAAGTACCCAACAACAATAATATATCAATACTCTTCTTATGAACATTTCATTGTTATAACTTATTTTTACATGATGAATGATGATAAACACAATCGAGTTCGACCCAAATTACTCTTTACATCTAAACCTAAATACAATAAAATTGTAGAACCATTCACTTGTGTCCAAATTTTTGAGTGGAGTTGATACGATATTAGGTATTTGAGGGATTGATTATACAACTTAGATATACTCCCTACCATCAAGATGGCGTTCAATAAGATGTTTGTCATGTACGTATTTTATGTGGATATTTTTCTTTGAGTGGCCTATCTTGTAGCTGACAAGTTGTACTATAATTTTGAATTGTTTTGTGTCTATTGTTATAATGTGTACTTGATGTTATATATCTCCAATTATCACTAACGCCATATATCAATTAATGCCCTTTCTTCTCTTATAATATAATACCAATAGGCTGCCAGTAATGATGGCAGCACGAAAGTTAGATGGAGAAGACCCTAACATAATCTTCATGTTACGATGTTTCTATGGAGCCGTGCAGACTATTGCTGTATTGGTAACTTTGTTTATTTACACAAAGGCTACGGCGGCTTCTAATGAAAGTGGAAATACAGTTAAGATTTATGTACCCCCTCCTCCACAGGTGAGCATTGCTTAGTTGATTTTTTATGTTATGTATTATATCATGTTGTTAATCACCAAATAAAAATGAATTACCATCCAATCAACAATATAAACAGCCATTTGCTGATCCAAATGCCAAAACGACATATCAAGAGAAAATTCTTAGTGATCATTTAAAAGCTACTGCTCGTAGTTTAATTGGTTCTACTGTGTTTGGAATTTTCATGACTGTCGGATTACACATGTGGAAGGGTATGATTGTTGGATTAGCAATCCAATCTATCATGTGCCCATTCAACTTGGCCGAGAATGCATTAGTTAGTGCTATTTTATTCAAAGGTGGATTAAACAACTTGAAGGAGAAGCGTATATTTGGTGAGAAACTTCGTGAAGAGCTTGATGCAACTGATGAGGTAACCGATGCCGAGGGTAATGCAATTAAGCTATCGAAGCAGATTGCTTCCAAGAAGGATTCATCAAAGAAGGATACTAAATCATTTGAGGATGTATTACTTGATACCTGGGATTTGGGTGCCGATGCTGATATTAAACCACTCATGGCTATGATGAATAAAAAGAATGTTAACTTTGCAACTTCTGAGAATGGATGGACACCGATTATGATCATGAGTGGCTTGGGTGCACCAAGTGCTATTGGCGCAATGAGGCAATTAAAGTCAATGGGAGCTAACCCTGAAAAGGTGGACAAGGAAGGCTGGAATGCCCTTCACTGGGCCGCATTCCATGGCAGTGCTAGTGCTGCCAAGGTTTTATTATCAAAAGATGATTATGATGGTATCACTCTGGGATTGCACAAACTCAATGATAAGGAAGGAAAGACACCGTATGAGCATGCCAAAGAGGAGGGGAACGATGATGTGGCAATTGTTATTGAGGAGGCCGAGACCACATCTCCTGATGGCGCAGCTAAGGATGGCATGAGAAAGAGAAAATAATTCACTAAAAACGCAAGGGGGTTATATGGAAAAGCTTTCCATTTGTTCATGCTTTATCAGGAAGAACTTAAGAATTATTTACATATGATATTTGTCCAACACCACCCCTTCTTATGTGCTGCCGATCCAAATCGCTTCACATGATCTTGCTTGCTCAACAAACTTGGTATATTCTTCCTCTTGTAATGTTGTCCATTGAGAGGATGCTTTAGGATTTTGTGCAGCCTTTCTCTGAGCCTTAAGCGTTAATGCCTTCTTGTGGTTTCGTTGACAGACTATTAAAATAGGAATGTGAAATGGTACACGACGAACCAAGGCCTCTAAGATCTCATCCAATTTCTTGACCTCATTCGTCCATTCACCTCGTTTATCTTCACATTGTAGACTAGCCCAAAGGAAGCCAGCTCGTTTAGTTGACTGTTCACTGGATAGCCATGAAGGTATTGCCATTGACATTGAGTTCATAATTGACTCACAACCAAGTACATGATGTGATCCTTCGGCACTCTGGGCATACTTTTGAATCCAATCATTATCGCCGATACAAACACAAGATCCTTCCTTTCTCTCGGCAAAGCATTCAGAATCCTCTTTACTCTGGCCACTTGCCTCACGATTTATCTCTTGAAATGTACTAATTATGTTCTGTCGCTTTGAATTCTCTTTGAGCCTAAAAGAATCTCCTCGTCGGGCACGTCGAACCGCTAGAATAAGGGCTGCTTTTGCATCTTCTATGCTACAGTGCCCAGAAGTACCACAACCATTCTGTATCTTCTTTTGAAGCAACACATTTGAGAGATGTTTGAGACTGGAAGATGCGCGTTTAGCGGTTTATGAAGATGATTGTAACATGTTAGTGCATTAAATGTCTAATAAGGCAAAGGTCACAAAGGCAATTAAACAAGGCAGATAAAGGCCAAATGAAGCACTCAGTTCTCAAATACTTCATTTGGAACACATGAATTCACATCATGAAAACAATACTAACGCGGACTTTCCTGAACTTTCTCCCATTACTTCCTCGAAATATGACACTAGTATCAATGATATTGCAGTGCACAAAGCGCAGTGCTCTTAGGTCGTTTTCTAAGCTGTGACCGATCAAGATATCACGAGAATCTATCATACCCAACAGCTGTAATTGAATATCTTCTATCCTTGTCTCAACATTAGTTAGCATACTCGCTGATATACCCGAGTACTGTGTAAGATGATCCAACACTTTCCGACGCGATTTTACCAACTCATCTAATACAACAGTAGTCTTCTCATTATCATCTTCATCTCCTGTAAACATGATTACTGATACCCGAGCAAGCTCTGGAAAGACAGAAGAGGTCTTAACCATTTCACAATCAATTGCATAGATTTTGGGTGTATAAGAATCTTCATCAGTAGTGCTTGAATCAATGTATGATTTGACATAGTATTCACTTTTCGAGACATCATCAGTATCAACCTCATCTTCTTCATCTCTCCTCTTTATATTGACAGATAGAGAACTAACCAATTCAAGTGCATCGTTGTGTTTAAATGTAGATAGTATTGTATCTGCCTTGATTTGTGACATGGTTGATTTGAACATCTCGCTTATCTTTCCCTTAGCTGCTTTAGATTCTACTGTTTCGTCTAAAGTAGTTGCAACTTCTATTGGAAAGCGTTCTTTTCTCAGTTGTCTCGGTTTCAACAATAACCCTTTTAATGATTGAAAAAACTGATCAGAGTCTCCATTGATTTGATTTACTACAGTTGTAACATCAGTTGGAGGAGGAGGTTGAAACATGAGTACATCTGAGATACATTTGACTTGTCTATCTCCCTGAAACAAGTTGACTTTGCAAGCTGCAGTAATCTTACGCTCGATTTTGCTACTGTTACTAGATCCACTTGATTGTATTAGTGAAGACCATACATTTGGTATGGAATCTGCAATCCTTTGAGATGGCATTAAAGGACATGGCGTGTCTGTATCTCCACCACATATTTGTAGATCAATCACAGCAACGCCTCCAATACTCGCCAAGTTTGTAATATTTGCCCATGATGGCAGCAGAGGAACATTTGGTAAATCACTATTGTTTCCTTCATTAGTGGTATCTAACTTTCTCTTCTTCTTCTTTGGTTGTTTAGGTGATGTAGAATTGTTGTGTATATCTCCTTTATTAAACAATAGATTCATAAGAATATCTCTGTGATCAGATCCTTCGGTGACTTGCCAATCAACATTGCGACTATAATCCCATTGTTGTTGCTGTGTAGTCATAACTGAAGGACCAGGTAGTTGACCTATCATTGATTCTTTATCTATTGCAACTCCACCACCAGTTGGCCTATCACTAGTTTTAGTATCTTGCTCCTCATTATTGGCCTGCTGTTGTATCTTCCAATCAGAATGCAATTCAATCAATTCTAACCATTCACGTCTAGATGTGATACCGGGAGGAGGCCCAGTAGCACGACGCCAGAGCTTCTTAAGTTTACCCTTTGATGCCTTGCGCTTTTTATGTGCTTTCTTCTTCACAGTGGATGTTGATGTTGTATTAATTTCAACTTTATCATCAGCAGATGTGAATGTAGATGCGTCTATGATTTCCTCCGCTTTGCAACTGGTACCATTTCCAGCCGCACTCATCATTGCAGCTGAAGAATTATCGCTCATCCTCTCCATCCCATTCATTCATTGCTACTAATAATTTACTGATACCGTATGGTTGGAATGAAATGCAGTATACAAATTTAGTAATTGAAAAAAAATTCTATGAAGGCAATATCGATTTCAAGGAAGTTCAATAAGTGATAATTAGAGATGTATCACATCCAACGTATTATTAGAATATAGCTATCAAGGATGATTGATATAATATTGCCACAGTTTACTGCGATTTCATTTAGCAAGTATCAATTGGTGGTGGTATACTGACGGTCTCATGACCATGACTACCTACAACATATTCTACTGAGGACGATATAGTACGTCATATGAAGCACAATTTACCGTTTTAACATAAATAATATACTATTATGATGAAATCGATATCATATATTATTGGTAGCCTATCATTGGCAACCATCTCCTTTGCATTCTCTGGAGAAATAACAAAGAATGTAGCTGTACCTGGGCTAAAGAATGGAATGGATTATTGCAAACTCGGGACATCAGACTTGGAAGTGTCAAAGGTATGTATAATATTTAATAATATAATTGACATATTCAAACATCTACATTCCTAATAATATATACGTCCCAATATAAATAGGTCTGTATGGGTACAATGACATTTGGAGAACAAAACACATTGGAAGAAGGGGTTGAACAGCTAAATCTTGCGTTTGATCACTATGGGGTTAACTTCATAGACACTGCTGAGTTGTATCCGGTGCCAGGAAAGAAGGAGACTCAAGGCAAGACGGATGAAACAGTGGCTGCTTTTTTAAAGGGTAGAAAAAGAGAGGATGTTATTCTCGCAACAAAGGTTTGTGGGTATAGTGAAATGACATGGATGCCAAGAGAAGAACTTGATACACCAACCAGTTTGACAAAGAAACAAATATTATATAGTGTTAATGCATCTCTGAAACGTCTTGGTACTGATTATATTGATCTATTGCAACTTCATTGGCCAGATCGATACTGTGGAGGACTCTTTGGTCAGCCTGACTTTGATCCTAACCAGGTAAGGAAAGATGCAGTTGCCTTTGAAGAGACTCTTGAAGCTTTACAACAATTGGTGAAGGAAGGAAAGGTCAGATATGTGGGTGTATCAAATGAAACTCCCTTTGGTGTATGCTCTTTAGTCGAGTTGGCAAAGAACAATCCAGATCTGTATCCTCGTATAGTATCAATTCAAAATAGTTACAGTTTGGTAGTGAGGAAAGATTTCGAAGCTGGCTTAGCAGAAGCTTGCTATCATCATAAAGTGAGTCTTCTACCATATTCGCCATTGGCTGGGGGATCTCTATCAAACAAGTATCAGAGGGATGAACTACCGCAAGGAGCCCGTTATACAATGTTCCCAGGCTTCATGGATAGATATTGGGGGTCCCAAAATGAAGCCGCAGTCACAGAATACGCAAAGATTGCAGCTGCTAAAGATATGTCTCCATCAACATTGGCTCTTTCTTGGTGTTATCATCGTGAACATGTTGCATCGACGATTATTGGCGCTACTTCAATTTCACAACTCAAGGAGGATATTGAAGCATATGATACTCGATTAGATGACGAGACTAAAGCAAAGATAAACCAAGTGTACAAGAAGTACACTGACCCAACTAAGTTCGCCTAAGATGGTATATGAATGAAGAGTATAAGATCGGGTTTTTATCTAAGCATTCTACTTTAGCCAATCCAAACTACAAGACTTTGCATCTAAAACATTTGATGCCCATGTCGGAAGATTTGTTGAGAATTCAATCTTCTCTTTGTTTTCAAAGGATATGCAATACTTGTAGGCATGCAAATCGATAGCATGCCCTCCTCCCAATAGCTGAGCAGAGTTGAAGGAGTCTTTGATACCATCTAGTCCATCACACTTACACATCTTGATAGCAGTTTTGACTTCTTTATCACTAACCGATTCAATATGTCTACACTCTGATGTGCCTGAAGTATCTAACATGGATTGTGCAGAGAGATTCATCTGCTTTTGCATAAAATCACTGTCTACTGCTCCTCCATACTCCACATCATTGTGTATTGGGTGCCCAATAAGTTCAAGGTGAACCCGGAGTTGGTGTCCCCTGGAAGATGCGCGTTATTACGATTTAGGAAGATGAAAGAGAGATGATTGTAACATATGTTAGTAAATGTGGGTAGCTAGATCACCGAGACTTCATTCAAACATCACATATGCATAGATAAAACAATACAAACGCGGACTTTCCTGCCTGTTATAGGGGCACATGATACAAGTGATTGATCTATAGCTTCATCATATGCAATAAGTTTAAAGCGACTAATCGACTGCTTTCCATCAGATCTAATACTTCTGTGCATCATAGCGTTTGAGGAGGAGCTTTCGCTTTCTTTGATTGATAATCCAAGATCAACAGCAATTGGAGCATCCACTTCTAGGATATCTCCATGCCAGCATGCTGAAGCAAAGCTAGCACATCGAATTATTACCTTGCCTTCAGAAGATGATGCTGGAAACTTGCCTTTAACTCTGGCAAGGTATAATTTCCTTACAGGTGGATGCTCGCCATCGTCTTCTTTGCTATTGTTACTAGACATTCGTCCTTGAATAACTTTTGCCACACTTGACATGTTTGCACAAAGCAACACACCACTAGTAGCTCGATCGATGCGATGGAGAGGGATAAGAGTTTTCGGTGTAAGGGCTTCTTGAGCTTCAACCATTAAAAGCAGTGAGTTAGCATAGTAAGGTCCGCTTGGATAAATTGGAACTGATGATGGCTTGTTGATACTGTATACAAGCGGGGTGGTAGTGTTGTTGTTGGCAGGAAGAATACTTTTCGGAAGGGCATGTTTTAATACTTCAATCTTTGACGGCACAAAGACTGGGGGCTCATGCCAGTGCACAATATTGGCAATTGTATCCATATTGCGTAGTAACACATTTGATGATTCGACGGCAACGCCATTGATACGAATGAGACCTTCTCTAATTAGCTGCTCGAGCCTTTCATCTCGGTCTCTTTGAGTCAAACCATGCATTTTCTCTACAAACTCATTGTTGAAGAGCCAATTCACAGTCTTGCCAACCCATTTGCCTTTCACTCCTGAATGAAGCACACGCACAACTGGAGGAGGAACTCTCATGCCTGTACTTTCATTTCGATTGTGTGATGGTGAGTTGCTAAGTTGGAGTAATTTGATCTCATGCAAATCATTCTCACGCTTTGCCAACTTCGCTGGACGTTGATTGGATGGTAATCGATCCTTTCTTCGTTTCTGTGTCTTGAGCTCAACTTTGTTGTTATGACTCTTAAGCGTATCTTCGACATCTTTATCCGGATTGTTCTCCATCCTCTTGTTACCTCCGTGAAAGCCCCAACAATCTGAGTTGCATTCCAATGTTCCACAGTGACGACACTTCATAGCATTCTCAGATGATACTAACTCGTTGGAATTACTTGGTTGCTTCATATAAGTTTGAATCTTTTCAATCTGCTTTCTCAAAGTTCGCCGTTTCTGCTTGCCCTTTTTACCAGTTCCTTCCAGCTCCTTGTGGTACGATTGTAGCTGCTGTAGCTGCTGTTCTAATTCTGATTTGGATAAGCCAATGAGACTTGTAAAGTAGCATGACTTCAAATGAAAGTGAACCTCGCAGTGATATTCAGTTCGACAAGCGATATCATTTGTGTTGTTGCCATCTCTCAAAGGTACAAGCCCACGAAGTCGCCTTTGCTTCTCACTCAATTCTCTCTGACACTTTGAGCATGTCAGTATTGGCTCTCGACATACACAACACACAATATCAGGATGAAACACATCATATGAGTCTCCGCAGTATTCGCAATTCCCAACAACTCCATCTACTTGATTGCTACTGTCTGACAACTTTTGATTATTATTGATACCGTGACCTTTAGCATCTAGCGCGCCACGTCGATCAAACACAAAGTTTTTGCCAACGAATAAGCAATCGCCAGTGTTGCTAGCCTTCTCGTCTTGGCTATCTTTGCTCTCTGATACATCTTGGCCACCGCCGTACTCTTCTAAGTATTTGTGAATGCCTCCCTTCAAGTGATAGATACCCTTATTGTTAGGAACAGTCTGTCTGATATAAGCTGAGGCTTTTTCACATCTAATACCGCCCGTGCAGTACATTAGAATACGTTTATTGGTCAGTAGTGATGGATTTGGTGAAGCGGTAGTGTCGGTTGCAGATGAGTCGGCATTTTTCTTTACCCACTTTGGAAATTGACTGAAAGTTTTAGTCTGTGGATCAATTGATAGTCCAGGAGCAAAAGAACCTATTTGACATTCCTTGTGATTTCTAACATCAATGAGTACTGTCTCTACCTCTTCATCGTTTGTATCTACTCTCTCTTCCTTCTTCTTATTCTTCTCTATTAATGATTTCATCTCCTCATGCCATTCTTTAGGGGTCAAATATCCTACAGACGTATCTTGTGTTGAAATATCTTTAAATGCTCCACCACTTGAGATGATTTCCTTGACAATTTTAATATGTAAATCTGGAAACCAACTCTCATTGTTCTTGATACTACTACTTGCAGTAGAGTTGCAGCTATTATTATCACTTCTCTTTCCACCAGGGCAAACCCCTAATAACTCATCTCCTTCTCCTTGACCTGACCATGAACTCCACTTGAAATCATTTGGACTTTCCAAGAAGAGTTGTGGTTTATTCAACTTTGCAAAGAATTCCTTTGACGCATTGTGGAATGAAGTCACTGCATCCTTTCTTCTCTTACAATCAACATCATTAGTGTCGGTATCAACATCAACATCACTATTAAGCATGCAATTGGCATATGCATTCAAATCATCTTTTGAGCCAGCTAGTGTGCCATTGATACCTTCACCATTGTTTGACAACCCGATTAATATCCTACCAGTCAAATTGAGTGATTTACATAATACTTCAGTAGCATGACGGTATGTTTCTAATACCTCTTTATCATCAGTTAATGGATGATACTTGTAAAATAGGATACAATATTGTTTGTTGTTTGATTTATTATTGTTGTTGTTGATGATTGACATATCGATCGTTGCTACTAGTAAAGTAAATCTAAATTATCACTTTTATGTCAATAGATGATGATACGATAATAATATTGATATATCTTTGTATATATGTGCGGCGTTTAGATTTGCTACCGGTATAATCAAATTATTTCTAATAGAAAGATCGTTAAAAGTTGATCTAGGCAACTATATCTTGTCTCTATCCAACCTATATTGTCAATACCAAATTTTGTTGATGGCGATGGGTGGATGTGGGAGATATATTTTATCAAATTGAAATTGACTCGCGCAAAATTATTGCAATACGATAACCAATTCGAAACTACTTTGAATCACCCGGTTGCCTCTTGAGTCAATTAGATCAACTTACTGTAGACAAGAGCCAATTAAGCAATGAGTTTGTGTTTGTGTGGTCGATTGTGTTGAATTCATAAGTTGTTTGATCGCCAGTCGCCAGCAAGAAAATGGGATTATAATTGGTGAACGAAGAGTTGAGAGGAGAGGTGTACCATTACATCATGGGCAAGTACCACCAACCTACTTTGAGATGCCCAGTTAATAGAAGACAATTACATTCTCATTACTAAAATCTTTCTATGATAGGACGACAATTGTGCGCTAAATTATACAGTAAATAACACATTAATATTATATGTACTGAAGTTCTTATGTCATGAAAAGTTCTAGGAAAAGGAGTGCTTCTGGCAACAATAACAATAACAATTGGCTATGGAGAAACATGTACTCCGTAGCTGAGGAAGATGAAGAGCATGAGGATTTGGCTGACTTTGGTCTATCTTCTGGTCTTCTAAATGATGCACTGTTAGAAGATCACATGAATCATGCAGATGTAGATGAACTAATTAACAATCCCATGGCTGCATCAATAAAACAATCGCCACAAAGAAGATGCAATAATAACAATAGTACATATCAACAACAAGAACTGCAACAACATCATGATGATGATTTTGAAGAACATGGGGCATTTGTACTTCTTAGGCGTTTGAAACTGCTACCAAAAAATGAAGGTTACGCTTATGTATCAGACTTGGATGCATTCTTCACATCACTCTACACTTACTACTACCATCGTGGATTAGGATCAATAATAGGCAAGGGAATAGTAGAAATTATATCATTATTCTTTACATTATGGTTAAGTTTAATACTATTCGCATACATTGATTGGAAAGGATTAAGTACATGTAATGATGAACATACATGTAGTGAATCATTCATTGATTCATATATAATACAAAATCCATTCTCTACTGGTGGAATCTTGGCCAATACTTGGATAGTTGTATATTGTCTATTATTCTCGACATATGGATTCTTTTGTTTGGTACAATTCGGTCATGGTATTATTGCTTCAATAGAATCAAAGTTATTCTTAGAAGAGGTATTGGGGGTTAGTGATCGAGATTTAGATACGGGACGAATAGGATGGGGTGATATTGTCGAACGAATGTCCGAGGCACAGCGCATGGGTAAGTGCCGTGTGGCTATACTACCTGGTCGAAATGGTGCTGATATTATTGATCAAGCACAGTCTAGAAGTTTTGCAGAATCAGCATCAATGAATCACCAACAGCAACTACCACACAATCAACAACAACAGATGGAAGAGGATTGTCAAACAGGTCATTTAGTGGTTGCACAACGAATAATGAGGAGAGAAAACTACATGATTGCATTCTTCAACAAGGGTTTACTTGATCTTACACTTCCTGCACTGCCTCCAATCAAGTATAGAGGATACACCATCAGATTATGGCCTCTCACTGCATTAACAAACAAACCAAAGGGAGAAAAAGTTTCCTTCTATTCAAAGTCTATAGAGTGGAGTATATATTTCTGTGTATTAAACTACATGTTCAATCACTCGCGGAAGATAAGACCTGCCTTCTATGGTGATCCATCATCACTGAGACGACGATTCTTTTTGTGTGGAATTTCCCATGCCATTTTCATGCCATTTCTCTTATTCTTTGTGACACTTCACTTTTTCATGTCAAATATATATGACTGGCAATCAACTAAAGAATATCTTGGTCCGAGAGAGTGGTCATCTATAGCACAATGGACATTTAGAGAGTTTAATGAGCTACCGCATTCATTTGAAAAGAGGATGGAGCCATCATATAAATCTGCGTCGAAATATCTAGACATGTTTGGCAGACCAAGCCCAGTCAAAGTTGCAATAGGACGGCTATTGGTATTTGTTTCTGGATCTTTGGGTACATTACTTCTTGCATTTGCCGCCATGAATGATGCAATACTATTACATGTCAAGATTGGTAATTGGAATTTGCTTTGGTATGCTGGGATATTAGGGGCGTCTTTCTCCATCGGTAAAAGCCTGTTACCCAAAGCTGACAGTCCATACTTTGGTCATGCTCGTGACAATCTAATCAACAATATGAATTTGGAATTGGAAAAACTAGCAACGTATACGCATTATCTACCAGATTCATGGCGAGAAAGGGGATATGATGATAAAACGAAGTCAGAATTTGCACCAATGTTTCAGTACAAGGCATCTCTCTTTGCTATGGAAGTATTATCAATAATTGCAGCACCGCTAATACTTTGTGTATCCTTACCTCGATGTGCTGACAAACTTTGTAGATTTGTGCGAGACTCAAAGGTGGAAGTACCAACCGTGGGTGATGTTGTTGGCTATTCGACATTTGACTTTGAGTCATTTGAGGATGAGAATTGGAGAAACGGTGGCGATTTTGATCAGAGTTCATCCACTACCGTCAACGATCGTCCAAAATCGCAACACGGCAAGATGGAGAAGAGTTTTTTCAACTTTTCTTCTACTTATCCCAACTGGACAATGCCACAATCGGGTAAGAACCTCGTGGACAAGATTGAGTCATACCGACATCATCAAGACCTCGCTCTTGCTCGTGAGAGAAGATTACATATAAATGCAGCTGCTGCCCAACTAGAGACACTTCGGAGAATAGAATTGGATAGACAGAGACAAGCATCTGCCGGTCTTGCTGGATTAGTGAATCATCAATATCATAATCCGCCACCAGGACCAGATAGCGGAGGCGGTGGTGACAAAAGTATTGAACTATCCCAACAGCAGTCGACTGAAATGAGTGGCAACTTTGGTTCCCTATCACAGGATGAGCTACATCAACCACAAGTACATTTTGAAGAATCGAGACATTCGTATGCACCTCCATCACATGCTTTTGCTCACACAGATGATAATGGTGATGGAGATAGCTATTCACTAGAACCTTTGTCTTCTTCTCAACATATGATGATGCATAATAATCAAGATCTATCAATGGAGTTGAGAGGACTGCTGAATCAATCCACATTAGTTGACCCACTCGCATCTTCACAACAATCATTTACTGGCAGTTTAGTTCACTTGGACGACCTATCTACATCTATATTAGAAAGGAGACCCGATCAGCAATTCGCCTATCTTGACAACTACCATCGAGCTACCAGTCAATATCAAGCTGACAATAGACAAAGGAGAGAAAGATAACTGCTTAATATGAAATGGTAAAGCTTTTAATCTATTGTTTCTTCTTCTGCCTTCTATTCATGCTGTCTGCTCTCTTTCTGTCTTCTACCATTTTTTCAGCTTCCTCTCTAGTTGGTATCAGCTTGCTCAAGCCTACTACTGATGAAAACCAACCCAATGTCACAGCGAGAGTTAATCCTGATAAACCTATGCTACCACCACTAGAAAAATGAAGACCAGAAAGTATCAGGGCCATTCCCGACTTGCCGAATCGATTTGCAAACACTGCTATAATCTCTTTGCCTTTAAATCGAGCATCAAACGATAGAGGCACGTACGCCATTTCTGCCAATATATTCCTTAATGAGTAATCCATCGTCTTTGCAGTTAGGAAACTTAATGCAATGAGATATAATGCAGATGATGATGAAGATATTGCTAAACTTTCAGGAAATAAAGTCTTTGGTATCACTTGAAGCAAACCACAAAGCAATGGAAGTATTGGCATAGCTCTCCATAACACTTTTGCCTCTACCTTTCGACTTAGAATTGGCATTATGAGGAATTGAAATATTGTGGATAAGCCATTGACACATGCATAAAAGTTACCGGTAAAGGCTGCTCGTTGACCGTCATTTTGTATAGCACCCTTTAGTTGTGTGACAAAGCATGTATTGAGTATTGTTGATAAACTTTGAAAAGTAAGTGCTTCAATAAAGAGTGCACCAAGAGTCGGTACTCTTCGGAACAGAGTAATACCATTTCGTATTTGACTAACAAGTGAATTGTTGGATGGTTCTTCATCTTGAATACTCTTGTTGGTAGTCTCTTGTGATGATTGTTTTGCTTTTTCCTTTTCTATTTGCTTTTGTCTTGCACGTTCTTGCAACTCTAATGTTGGATCAAATCCATTGTTCTCTGCAATTTTATATGCCCAATCAGCCAGTAGTAATGTACATGTTAATGATAATGCAGCAATACCAAGTAAACCAGGTAGACCAACTATTTGAACCATCTTTGACACACTAGCTCCGGCTATCATACTTGATATAGAGCTTAATCCTGCAACATAACTATAATACTTGCCAGCTTCTGAGGGTGTAAATATACTACCAAGAAAGCTCCATTGCTGTGCATATAATAGATGACTATGTAATTGAATAGAAAAGATATATTAGAAAAAGATGTCAATATGATGAACATATCTATGAAGCTGTGAATACTGATATGCACATAATATGATATACACACTCACGCATAACTATTTTGAAAGATGAAAGATACAAATATAACCAATTGTGATATAGTGAATGACAATATCTTTGTGTTTGTAAACATATCATAATTTGCCTGTATTGCTTTCACAGCTACACCAAAGAAAGACAGCAGGGATATGCATAAAAATGTTGTGTTCCGTAATGCTTTCCTAGGCCCTTGGGAATCTATCTGTCTTCCGTATGATAGAAGCAGCAGCATTGATACAGGACTAACACAGGTCATTGCCAATGGATAATAGGATCCTGAGTTTGCAAACCCAAATGTAGTTGATGTAAACAAAGCCATGTTTGAACCTCTTGCAAACTCATAGCCAAAAAAATGTAGTGCCATTGCCGACGCCATCGCCACACCACTCTTTGCCTTGGGCTCCATTGCAGTGGTATTGGACAGTATCGTTGATACTCTAGTTAACGGCCCCGTTAATGATGGTAGCATCATGGTATGATGTTGGATAAATGTGATGAGTTGTGATAGGGTAGTATAGTAGCCAACTTCTACTCTACTCTACTATGGTATTCTTTTGACACTTTATTGTTTGTCTTTTGACTTTGATCTCAATAAATATCAAATATGATAGTATCAAACTACCACTAATCGATAGACCGGTAAAAACTGATATACGGAGTATGCTGTTGGTAATTAAACCTCTTTATTAATGCTAGACGTAGTATTTAATGTGGGCTAGCTTGCTTTTTCAGCTTTTGCAATGATTTTTGAATATAAGTTTCTGAGATGCTTACAAGTGGAATGAAAAAGAGAAAAGAGTAGTCAAATTCTAGTATCGTATCCGCTTGTATATCGCATGTACATAGTATAAACGTACGGCCGGGTATAGACTGGTCTAATTCCATCTCTGATTACATATACAATTAGAATCCTGTCTTCTGTTTAACCAACAACATGGGCAAGTTGTTTTTCTTAGATTCGTACAAGATCGAGTCCATATTATTAGTGCATATCGATCACCTTTAGATACACTCTCTACTGCATGTAGATGACGGCCTGAATGGAGCAAAGCTGTGCCAACATTAGGTCTTCTCGCGACTCCAACGAGCTGGCCTTCGTCTTCTGTACCTCTCAATCCATAGAACTCGACACTGCCACCTTTGTAATTTTCTTCTCCTAGACAGCAATTCAAAGTCACTTCAGCGTCATCTGTGTGAGGTACTAATCGATGTCTTGTAGCTCCTTTACTTTCAGATGGTTGCGCCGAATATCCAGCCACATACCCTTGCCTCCAATCTAATAGTATTGATGAACTATCACTATCACTTGCTACAAGCTTTTCCGTTTGAGCAAAGAGATGCCGTGATATTGGTTTTATGTACATGTGAAATAGTAGATCCGTTATCCAGCCTAACCCTATTGTATCAAGGTCGATCACCCGACGACCTAATTGAAGATGAGCAAAATCATTCGTTTCTGCTAATTGGGAGAGTTCTCTAAGTGTTGTTCGGAGTATATTGCAGAACTCTGGAGTCAACAATGGAATTGAGTAGACATCATACATTTCTTGCTGCAGAAGATCTTCTAACAGAGATGCTTTAAGATCGACTTGTACTTTTCCTTCCATTATATCTGTAATAGATAGTTGTGTGCTATCCTTTTTACTCTTTGACTTTCGCTTCTTGTTTGTTGATTGGTATGCAACTTTGAATGCCACTTCTTGTAATATGTTTCGTTCACTCAGATCTATCCAATCCTTGGGAGGAGATAGTAATGGATGATTTTTCCAGAGCATACCACAATGTTCTTCTGTATTATCTTTCTCTGTATTCTCATCATCTACAATGTAATTCTTATCCATCATATATCTCCTCACAAGTTGCTTAATACCAGCTCTTCTTTGATTAATCTCTGCTCTTTGTTTTCTAACATCTAATAATTTCGATTCGAGTGCATGTTCTAATGCCAATGTATCGATATCTGATATTCTATTGAGATAATGAGGATATCTATCCAAGCCGACAAGAGCATGCAACATGTGGGATAAATGTTCATTTGGGTTCCAACTAGTATCATTATTAGTACTATCATTATTACCAGTACTATCATCATTGTTGGTGGTTGTATGTTTACTAGATTGTTGATACAATCGTCGCTTCTCATTGATGGCTCCGCCACCAATTGCATGCATCTCTTGTGATAACGAATGAGTGGATGTTGATGGCATTTGGGTGGCGTTAGTAGTACTACCTCGTTTAATCAGAATCACGGCATATAGAAACAACCATTTCATATTGCAACATTAAGACGTACGTCTACCGTCATGATGGCATATGGCTGGTACTTCGTTTAATCAGAAACACGGCATATAGGTGAAGAAGCAACCATTTCATATTGCAACACAGCAGCCAAGCTGGTGTGATTAGTGATTAGTTAGTGATTAGTTTATCATTGAGTGCTGTATCAATCCATCACCACTGGGGGAGAAGAAAAGGGGAGGATACCAAAATAAAAATGAGCGATGCTCGAGGAGAAAGCCAAGTCTTCCTTTCTATTCAACGCATTGGACTTTTCACTCCTCCCCTCCATGAATAATTAAGCGCACATACCTTGTTCCCGCTGCCTTTCCGTCCCTTGGCACTGCAAATCTGAGATATCCTGACCATTAGTTATTGATCTTATATCTCAATAGCATTAACTAAAGTATCATATATTGACATTGCAACAACAATATGTTCTCCTCATTTCATGACCGTCCACCCGCTATTGTAACAACTATTCCTGGAAAGCGTCAGTATGGGGAGCAAGATTGGTGTACTTCTCCTGCACAACAACAGCAACAACAATATCGTGATGCTCGTAACGATTACAATATCAACAATGGTGCCAATAGTCTCATTGATGAAAGAGATACATCATGCATTATCCCATCGAATAATTACCAACATGGATCCTTACTATCACCAACACATAATTTAAAGTTTCGTCAACCACAGCATTATACTCAACCGCAACAAAAGCTATCTCGAGCTGAAGTGGCTACCTATATGACTGCTATTAAGGCTGTGAATGAATCAATGATGAATTCAGAACATAATAATAGTAGGGGCGGTAGTGTCACAGCGTTGAGAGGATTGTGGAAGGTATTTGATGCTGCCATGAATGAGTTGGGCAGTGAGTTAAATGATTCTCTATCGAATAAGGCAATATTTGAAGGTAAGTGGCGATGGTTACATATGCATATCTTTCAATGTTAATTACAAAATTCACGACATATCCTATTCATATAAATTATCTACTACAGCAAATGTACTGCAGGGAGAACTTACTCGACAGGGTAGAAAGGTGACAGAGTTTGAAAAGAAGAATGATGCGCTATCTCGTAAGAGATATTATGAGTCGGAACTAAAATCTACCATGTTACGCCTCCGAGGATCATTTGCAGATGTTATCTTGGGAGCTAAGAAGGAGCTTCAAACATCTATTGATAAGAGTTTTGCAATTCAGTCTGCCGAGATGGAGAAGGGGTTTACCAAACGCTTATTGGAGTTAGAAAAAACATATACAAAGAAGGCAATTGAGGCTGAACTCTCATTTGCTCATCAATTAAAAGTAAAGGATACATGGTTGGAAAAGAAGACAAAAGAGATTGAACAGAAATGTAGAGATAGTACAAATATGGAAGTAGCACGGATGCATAGTCAGTTAAATCAATCCGTCGAAGAATCTACCTTGCTTCATGCTAAGTTGCGTGAGTCGGAGCAGGCCATGATGATGATTCAAGGTCAAATGTCACAAGAGCGTGAGGGGTATCGTCAAGCACTTGCCAATGTCACCAAAGGACGTGATGATGCTGTTACCAAGCTATCTTCCACACTTGAGACATTGCAAAATACATGTGCTAAAGCACAAGAAGCAGAAGCAAAGTTGATTGAAGCACAACAGCAAGTGAATATCGAGAATGAGAGGGCAAATATCCTCCAGGGTAAACTTGATAATGAAGTTAAGAACAAGAATACATTGATCAATGTACAGAAAGAAATGGAAAAGCATCTAAGCTTAGAGCGAGAAAGAGCTGATCTGTTACAGCAAGAGCTGAATAGTGAGGCTCGGTCAAAGCAGGAAGTTGCATCATCATTACAACAAGCGAATCAAGAGAATACACAACTGAAGAATGAATTGGAGAGTACTTTAGAAACGAGTTTACAAATGAGAGACAATCTAGATCATACCTCACAACAGTTACATATATCTAATGATGCTTGCTCCAAACTCAAGACGAACTTGGGTAGTATCCAAGACAAGTTTCAAGAAACTGTTGCGGCATTACATACTACCAAACAAGAATACTCACAGCTAACAAGTGAGTTCGAAGAGAATAATGACCGACTAACTAAAACAACTGAACTTAATGCCTTGTTAGAGGCTAAGGTTCAACAGCTGGGCGAAAAAGTGGAAGACCAAGAACTAGATATTGAGGCAGCACGGCTTAGTGAGGCAGATGTTGAATCATGTCTAGCAGACACTCTCCAGATGAACTCTAAATTGCAGCAACAAGTGGAACAGTTGACAGAGGAGTGTAACCAAAAAGAAGAAGAGTACGCAGTGTTGGAAGAGGTTCAGAATGAACGAGATGAACTCAAAACTAAGTTGGAAGAACAACAAGCTCATTGTAGGGAGCTAGAAACAGAGAAGGATGCCTTGGAGGACTATAAAGCAAAGGTAGAAGAAGAGCATGAGCAAGACAGAGATAAGATTGCAAGTGCATTACTTGAATTTGATGTCGAGCTCACTAATGCCGAGACCAAACTGAATAATGTACTTGAGTTGAATACTAAACTTGAAGCTGAAAAGGAGAATATTGATAAGGAAATGAGAGTTCAGCCTCAATTGCCTTCTTTGTATATGTTTTTTCTAACTCCAATAAGCGTTTGGTAAACCCCTTCTCCATCTCGGCAGACTGAATTGCAAAACT
>Ga0214479_100378_pt1 | contig 27238 bp, 21 predicted proteins | sample M1_20Mar14CPVII9_5_FD_165054 | JGI IMG/M metagenome (GOLD analysis project Ga0214479, IMG submission 165054) | Marine eukaryotic communities from Monterey Bay, California, United States - M1_20Mar14CPVII9sort6BwellE14 | ecosystem: Environmental > Aquatic > Marine > Unclassified | place: USA...
GTGTAGAGCAAGAGCAGAGCTTTCCAAAACACCGCTGTTTTTGATCTGAGGTTGATTTCCCGCAGAGGTAGAGCGGCTAGAAGTCAGTTGGTCTCATATATGAGACCATAGCGGGATTACTGTTAACAGTTTTCCCGCTAAGTAGGTTCTGGTACCCTCCAGAATCTCCCAAAGGTGAGATTTGAACCTGCTGTAACTCAAATTGAGGGGGTTTCCGAGGGAGTTTGCTCAAACTTCAAAGTTGTAACTTGATCAGAAGGACCTAATCTTGCTAACTGTGGGTACTAGAGTCAAGATATGAGCCATATAGGGCCTGAAATAGGCCAAAACGTTCAAACTTTGCCAAAACGACGGGCTCACGAACGTAGTTTGCGACGCGCGGAGTGGCCGGCCGCTGTGAAGCGCGGAAGGGAAGCGCTTCACAGGCGGCCGGCCTTGACTTTTGAATAAGACACCTGTCTTAATGTATCCTTGCAGTTAGCACTTCAACTGCCAAGCTGATGTGTGGTAGAATGAGCTGAGAAAGTTTCAGAGCTCAACTTTGCAGAATCGCCACGTTCTGCATTGTTACTCAAATGGGTGTAAATCGAGAGGTCCCCAAATAAGTTAGAGAACTGAGACTCATTTTTTAAGTGGGTTTTCAGTCACATGGGTATGAGATACGCATCTGGATGATAGTGCTGTTGTGTAGAGCAAGAGCAGAGCTTTCCAAAACACCGCTGTTTTTGATCTGAGGTTGATTTCCCGCAGAGGTAGAGCGGCTAGAAGTCAGTTGGTCTCATATATGAGACCATAGCGGGATTACTGTTAACTGCATTTTCATGTTTACTGCAAAAAGAAAACTCCTTGAAGGACCAAAGTCAACGGGCCCACGACCAAGCTAAGAATAAGCTTAAGAATAGACACTCATATCAAACCGTGCGATTAGTATCAAGGTATGGTGTGCCCGCTCTACCCAATATCCTTCTTCTTTTACACCCCGTTGCTTTATTAATCACTGATGATAATAAAAGATACCTTTATGGAAGGATTTAATTGATAGCTTTATCAAAAACTGAAGTCAACTTGATGTTGTAATGTGTTAAAACCTACACTGGCACACCCCATCCCCCAACACCTGCTTTACTTTTTGTACCCGAAGCCTTATCATCCCCATCCCCATCTACAGTACCCCCAGTTGCTGCACCACTAAAATCTTTATCCATAATCTTTTCACCCTCCTTAATTAACCCCAACGCTAATCCATACTCATTTTGAACAGTCGGGTCTAAACAACTTTCAAGATATGTACACGCCGCATCATTCACAAATGGACAAACCTCCGGACGACATTCCTCCAACTCTTCAAAGTTTGATACCATACAAGTTTCAATAAGTCCACAATATGGTTCGTGCTTCTTAACTTCATCTAATAAATGGCTTTCAATCTCTTCCAATGATGGGAATGGATCTGATTCAGGTATAGCTGATAGTACCTCAAGATATTTATTAGTTTCACGTGTTGTTATACGGGTACAGTAATCGATGGATAGTTCTAATGCACAGGAACGTAGTATACTTGGATGTTCATCATTCGGTGTATCCTCGGTGGGTAGACTTGTGGCATTTGCATACCATCCATCCGATTTTGTTAGGATTGTAAATACATCACGATGCGCCTCTTGGGTGTCATTCTTACTTGTTGGGAATAACATTCCATTCAATAGTTGACTCGAGTGTGAGACGGCCTTTTCATACAACTTCTTCTCCTCTGTAGTTGCATTTAACTTCAGTTCAAGTGCCTTGATTTCTTGTGCCGATGCTGCTGCATCGACAGTAGAACTACCCCCACTACTTCCCCCAATACCCCGAAGCTCTGGTTGAAAGTTGGGAGGTATACCAACGGGCAAACTGCCACTACCACCCTTATTCTTCCCCTTATTCTTGTATTTTCCACCAGTAAGTAAACCAAACAAAACATTCCTAACACCTCGTAACGGTCCTGAATCATTAATACCACCCCAATAACTAATACCCTTCATAATAGATATCCAATCTAATATCTGATCAGCATATTGCCAATTACCTTGAAATTTCACAGTCCGATCTAATGTCGTGGCACCATATGGTCCCGCTGACTTGTCTTTACCTAATATACTCTTGGTAAGAAAGTCAGTATCATGAATCTTAGAACGACCTACAAACATAATAGTAGGATAGGCAGTAATACCAGCATTTAAACATAATTGTGTAGCCTGTGTATTCTTTTCACAATCAAATAATGCCATGACAATATTTGATGATGTTGATCCTGCATTTATATGTGTTGCAATTGCATCCCATGATGGTGCTACCGCATGACAATTACGACACCATTGGGCGTAGAATAATATTGCTGCGTCGTGTCCTATGTATTCATCTGTTAGTTGCTGTGACGTTTGTGTCGATGATGATAGAGAGTTGCTACTTGCAGTGGTAGTATCCTGAGCACTAGATACGTCGGAAGCATACTTTGGTAATGGTTGTAATGTAGTAGGATGTAATCCTAAATATGCCGCGGCAGTTGGTACATCCCAATGATCTAAGTTACGTTCACGACGTGTAATTGTTGATTCATATGATTTTGCTTGTTGTGATGATGTATCGGCTTGTTGCATATATTTATTCCATAGGTCGTCGACTGCATCGGCATTTACGAGTTGTAGAAATGATAGACAAATGATGCATGATAGCATTGTGAGCAGTAGAAGGGGTTTAGATGATATCATTATGCTTTGTGTACTATTGAGGATATATCAGCGTATTATTGCAATGAAATCAATAAATGAGAGTTTGATGCATTACAAATGGAAGCCTCAACTTGCATACTCGGATTCTCAAATTAGGTAGATCACCGGAACATAAATAAAGCTTTAAGAATTAATAGGGATGTTTGATGCCCAAAGTAGTGCTTCACCTTTCAAAATACATGGGACTTTTGATTCAGCACTTAATTTTGTGAAGTGGATGGAGGCAGGATGAAATGAATGCAAGTAGTTACCTCTAGGAAAGTTATTGCCGTCAATACATAGCCGCCTAGTCGCCGGTTGCTAGCTCAGTTGTACCCCTTAATAGGTCAGTTTTCATTAGTGCTGTATGGTCGAGGGGCTGCAGCTTGTACTTGTTGTGGATATGTTTTGCAATGACAATACTTTAATAATTTTTATATTGTTTGGTTGACTTGTTTACTCGGTGTAGAAGTGGTACCGCTGTTTACCGTCGGAAGAATGAAATACGATATGTTAACATCAGTTATTGTTCATTCATTATATACCATTGTTGAAGTTGTATATCTCATACACAGCAAGCTAAATAAGATTACTTATTATATCTTTTGCAAATCAAACACAATTTCGAATTTTGTACAACTCAGTATATTAACAAGTCAAATTATTATAAATAACAACAAAATGGTATCAATTTCAAGGAAGAAAAACAAAGGAAAGGATAGAAAGGCAAAGAAGGTGGAGGCCGAGAGGGCAAGAGTACGTGAGATGTGGTTGGGATGGGCACAAGGAGAAGATAAAGTTACAGGGAAGAAAATAAAATGTGATCACAGGCGTGTAACAATACCAAACGATTTAGATCATCCTGTTTCCAGGTTCATGAATGATTTGATTACTTATCGGACTGCTGATAACGTTGCTTACTCTACAGTAAGGATGTTGTGCGATACATTACAAACATACCCGCAGGTATGGAATGATAATAGATACAGAGAGATGGTAGTAAGCATTTTAACAAGCATGGGAACGAATATGTTGTTAATGGAAACGGGAGATACAGAAAGAGGTGTGCTTTGGGCATTAGACTTTGCCAAATCAATCGCTATACTCGAAAATCGTGACGTTACGGGTTGTTTCGAGGCGACGGTCAGTACCCAAAAGGTAGCAATAAAGAGGCGAGACCTTGGTTCACCTACTAGTAGCAGTAGACGTGACACTTTGAAGTTCTTTTCCAAAAGAGTACCCTGCTCTTGTTTAAAAGAAAGGCATCAAAAGGAGAGGGAAACTATGCCGAAGATGGGTGTTTGTTTTCGTTGTCAAAAAGAGGAGGAGCGTGTGGCACTATCGGTATGTAGCAGGTGTATGATTGCACAATATTGCTCAAGGGAGTGTCAAGTTACCGATTGGACTAAGCATGAATGGATATGTGGTCGATATGTTGCTCAAAACAAAAACCAAGTAGACGAGAGTGTCGAAACAGAGACAGGATGAATAATGAATAGAGGATATAAACGGGAGAGGGCGATCATTATTACAAAGAGGCAAATATAGATTCATACATTCATTTTAAAGCACATGAACATAAGTTCATTATACATATCCAAAAGGTACCATTACCATACGTTTTTCTGGCTAACTGGCCGCATTTCTTTCCACTGCCACTGCACTCTTCAACATCCGATCTCATAATCCGACCTTATTATCATGAACAGTGTATCTCTTATCGATATTGGCTTACTGTAGGTTGGTCTATGTTTCCCCCAGAATAGAGCAGAGCAAAAGAGAGACACAAAATACATACTACACACCAAAGCAGAAGACATTGTCAATCACTGTACCGTGTGAGACAGTGATACGGTATACGATATGACAATAATAAAAACGGTCAAAATGGCAAAAAGCGGAGTTTAGTTTGTACGCGTAGAGTAATTAGACCACGATGAATGAACAAGAGATATCCAATAATAGTAGTAATACGGCAGGTCATAAACGGCGTGGTCCATTCCTCCCCCGTGATGATTTAGCCAACAATAATAACGATGATATTGATGAGTTATCAAATAATAACAGTCAATCGAATGAACTAAATAATACCACCACCAACAATAATACTAGTAAACCACCCCAGCCACCTACTAATAAACGAAAGAAGATGAAACATATACCTGTGAAATCATCTGGATATGGCCAATCTACTATGTTACAACCGCCACCACCATCGCCTGCTAATTCTATGAATTCAACATCAAGCAATCATTCTAAAAATTCATCAACCTCTTCTAGATATCGACAGCAGCATGGTAATAAATCAGCAGCAATGAGAGGCCGTACCAATAATAATAATAATAATAGTAGAGGATTGAGATCACGATCACCCAGTCCATCTACCACTAATATACACCACCAACAACAACGGCAGCATAACAATAAGCATAGATCACAAAGTCCATCAATTGGACGTAAAAATCTAATGCTATTACGTACCACTAATAACAACAATACTACCAACAATAGTACTAATAGTGGTATGAAGGGTACAATGAGAAGATCAAGAACTCCAAGTCCTTTAGTTAAGCACCCCCGTCATCATAATCAACACAGTAGCCATATAAATCAAAGTAGCAATAAACAAAAGAAGGTGTCGGCATTACAAAAGCTAAAGAATGAATCACCCGCTCGTAAGCGTCACCTTGCCAACAACAATAATACCAATAATAACGGAGGGATGGGTGGAGGAGAAGAGATGGTATTGTCACCAACCACTTCATTATTACAACAGACTTCGTCACTACTCTCTAAAAATGAGTGTAAGGATTACAGCACGGACAAGGGAATGAAGGATTACAGTAACTACTCAACATTGGAAGTTGATCCCACGCCTGTTAAAGAGGCTAAACGATTATCATCAATCTTTAATAATAAACGAATTGGTGCTGGATTGTTGGAGGGCATTGACGAGGCTGATACTGGATTAGAAGCTGAGAATGTTCGTAGTGGAATTGTTGGGTTGAGGAGTGGATTGGATAATGGATTGGTGAATGAGGGTAGTTTAGATTCAAGAGGATTAAATGATGGTGGATTGAAGAGTAACAAGTTTGGTAGTCCAATCGTTACTAAAGAGGAGGAGAAGAGTAGTCCATTGTCATATTCCAAAGTGTTAAGGAGGGGACTAAATGTTAATGATGGCGGAGCTGGAGCTGCTGCCGCCGTGGGTGACGGTGGAGTGGCAATGCAACTGTTCCAACCACCTTCCAATACAACAGATGGTCAAGGCACCACAAACAACAGCAGCAGTAGCAATGACACAACTCAATCATCAACAACAGTTGACACCACCGCATCCCAAATAACAACATTATCCAATACATTATTCTCCCGTTCATCCGGTATTGATACCACCAACATACAACGATTACTTACCAAGTCACGTGCACAACATCCAACTGGAGTTGGTAGTGTAGGTGGCGGAGCCGCTAGTTCGAATGGTGGAGAAGTAAAGCAATGGGATTTACGTAAACGGCTTGAATTGAAAGATGAAGAATTGGGCATGTTACGTACAGCCCTATCAGATTTGTTAGTTGGTAAAGATACATTCGTCAAAGGCGCTATTGATATTGAAAAAACGTTACGTTATACGTTAAATGAAGCAATGAATACCAAGTCATCATTAGTTAATCAATTAAAGGTACAGAATGTTGAAAGTGAAAAGATGGCAGAGGAATTAGAGGGAATGGCACGTGAATGTGATGAACATGTAACCAAGTATGAAGTACTAAATGCTGAATTGAATAGTACCAAGGATGAGATGAATAAATTACAACAGAATGCTACTGAACATGAAGTATCATTGGCATTAGTACAAAGTAAGCTTGATGAAAGTAATGCTGCCAAAGAAGAGACACTAACACAACTTGCAAGTATGAACTCATCCAAGGAGGAAGCAATCCAAGAAGTTGAATCAAGGATACGTGCCGAAATGAATGAACAATTGTCAAAGCTACAATCTGAGAACTCAATACTCAAAAAAGAGATGGTATTAAAGGCAAAGGAAACAATGGATATCTGTACCGTTATGAATGTAAACCGATCTGATGTTAATTTTACAGATGTCAGCGCTACCAATTCATTCTGTAATGTTGTTAAGGATCGTGTTGAGCAGTTACATTTACAATTAAAAGATAAGGAGGATGTGGAATTAAAGCTGAAGAGTTGTAAGGTTGAGTTGGAGAAGGTTACTACTGCTTATCAAACTGCATTAGAGACTGTAACCAAGAAAGATAGTGACATGTCGGAACTACTCAAGAGTATCGGTGATATTCAACGCTCTAATCAAGATCGTGAACAAGAGGTGTCTAACCAACGCAAGACTGCCGAGGATCGTGCATCAGCCGCTGAGAATACAGTTGTTAAATGTCGTGAACAAATCATAGCACTTGATCATGAGAAGAAGACGTTAGAGGAGGCACTTGAGGCATCCAAGACGGCATGTACTACCCATGAGAGTACTATTACCACTCTCCAAAAGGAGATTGCCGACTCAAAGGTTGAACATGTCCAGAATGATTCACAACTCCAACTCGAACGAGATTTACGATCCAAGGCTGAAGAGAAGGAGGCAGAGGAACGTGCCGAACGAGTAGCCTTGGCAGCACAACTCAATGCTCAGGTACAAGAACATGCCACTTCTGAGAAGCAACTACGTGAATCAATGGAGAGTATGCAAGCAACATTAACGGAACAGATCCGTCTCAAGGAGGAAGAAGTAACAAGTAAAGATGCCGAAATTGCCAAATGTAAAGAGACAATTACAGGATTAGAGGCACATCAGCTTTCATTGAAACAATCATTGAATGAACAAACGTCCATGTTGAGCGCGTCAAAGGAAGAAGAAATTGGACGATTAAAGGGAGAGATTGCCAACCTTGAGTCAAAGCTAAGGTCGGAAGTTGATAAGCTGGAGAGTGCTGGTATTGTAAGTCAAGCCAAGGTGGAAGAATTAGAAGAGATTATTAGAAAAGGCCAAGTGGAGAGGAAGCGTATGCATACAATCATTCAAGAGCTACGAGGTAATGTTCGTGTCTTTGCAAGGATCCGTCCCTTCCTCACAGATGATGGCAAGCAAGGAGAGGAGGGAAATACGCCTCATGTATCACATGACGGAGACATTGTATCAGTGGTGAGTGGATGTGTATTGAGTTGAATCTTTGTTTACTGTTCCCCGCTGTCTTGTATGTATCTCATATCATGCCGTGCTTTTGATTTCAGACTAAGGCAGGCTATTCAAGCCAAAGCCACAAGTTCTCATTTGACAGAGTGTTTGGCCCTACGGGTACACAAGAGAATGTGTATGAGGAGGTATCCGAGTTTGTACAATCATCTTTGGACGGCTACAATGTGTGCCTATTCAGTTATGGTCAAACTGGGTAAGTAAATGTGTACTCTACCCCAGCCTTTGACACGTCCTCTATAACCATATCATTACTACTCCTTTTCTCACACAGTTCTGGTAAGACATTTACGATGCAAGGAGCTGGTACCGATCAAATGAGAGGACTTATCCCTCGTTCTATTGAGGAGATTGGTGCACATAAGCTGCATATTGAGAAGGAAGGTTGGACGTTTAGCATGGACGTTTCATTCCTTGAGATTTATAATGAAGCATTGAGGGATTTGTTACGAGATAACCAAAAGGAAGAGCGTAAGCATGAGATTAAGGTTGGCAGCGACGGGCGTAGGACGGTGACAAACCTTACTATTATCCCAACAGATCCAAACGATAAAGAAGCAGTCGATACAATACTAGCCCTTGCTGCCAAGAGACGATCAACGGCAGCAACTGGCATGAATGCCACTTCAAGTCGGTCACATTCAGTGTTCACCCTCCACATGACTGCCAAGCATGAGGGGCAGAACAAAGTAGTACGAGGGACGTTACATCTTGTGGACTTGGCTGGAAGTGAGCGATTGGATCGATCAGGCGTAACTGGTCAGCATGCCAAGGAAGCAATGGCAATCAACAAGAGCTTGAGTAGTTTAGCTGATGTGTTTACTGCTATTGGACAGAAGCAGAGTCATGTTCCTTTCCGTAACAGTCGACTGACGTATCTACTCCAACCAGCATTGAGTGGAGATGGAAAGATGTGTATGTTTGTGAACATTAGTCCAACGGAGGCAAGTTTACAGGAATCATTGTGCAGTTTACGATTTGCAAGTAAAGTGAACAAGTGTGAGCTTGGTAAAGCAAAAAGGACGATCGAAGAGGTGAAACAGCCAAAGCGTGGCAATAGTAGTATGAGCAGTAGTCACAAGAGTGGTACTTCTAGCCGTAATGTGAGAAGGAAGGTATGAGTTCTAGAGTGTGTGTGTATCGGAGGGATAAAGAAGTATTCTAATAGTTAGGGGTAACAACACTAATGGCTTTATTATGTACAAATATCTTTATTATGAATGTCTTCCTTGGGCCTGATCCTTTTTTCGGATTACGTTGCCATCTGCCTGCCATTGCCTCCTTCCTCTAAGCCAACTTTTGTTTATGAGTATGTATATCGTCTTTTACAATCATGCTTGGGCCAGTGGGTAACTTGACACTCTCTTGAACAGTACTGTGCAGTCATACATTTGCTACAGACTGACAAAGATACACGCTTCTTTTCCTCAAGGCAGCCCCAACATACACCCATATTTGGAAGAGTTCTCCTTGCCTCTTGATGCATCTTCTTTAAACATGAGCAAGCTGTTCTTTTGGAGAAGAATTTCAAAGCATCACGTCTGCTGCTACTAACCACGTAAAGATCCCTCCTTTTAAGTGCTGCCACTTGGCTGCATAAGGCCATCTGCAGACTACCCGCAACAGCATTATAACACTCAAGTATAACAATTGATCTGGCCATGTCTATTGCCCACGATGTACCTTTATCTTGGTCCCCCAATACAATTAACAGCATATTCGTTCCCATACTTGTTAAAATGCGTATTGTCATTTCCCTGTATCTATCATCATTCCATATTTGCGGGTGTGTTTGTAATATATCACGCATCACCATTCCCGTATCTAGCGGTATGTTAGCGTTAGCATCCCGATAAGCAACAAAATCATCTAAGAACTTGGAAACTGGATGATCTATATCGTTTGGTATTTCACCACACCCATGATCACATTGTATTTTCGCCCCTGTAAATTTATCTTCTCCTGTTGCCCAGCCCAACCATTTATCACGCACCCTTGCTCTCTTCTCTGTCTCTGCCTTCTTAGCCTTTCTATCCCTTCCTTTGTTTTTCTTCCTTGAACTTGATACCATTTTGTTGTGCTATACTGTATCTCGTCTTATGCCCTACAGTGTATGCATGCTGATAATAAACAATAGCTTTTTAGATCCAATACTATTCAATTGCCGATGTCTTCTGTTATGTATACCGTTTTGATATAAGTAATAAAGAATGGCTGGTGGTCAATTATACTTTTCTATACTTTTATACAATTTTTATGAACTGATAGAGGAAGCGGGGAAGCAAGAGATATATAAACTGGCATTAGCCATGATAAGAACAAAGGCAATATATTCCAATATTAATAAACATCATAGGTTTTAGCAGAACAAGGGTAACCGCGATGGCATAGCATACCATCTATATAAAATACTTTCTTGCCAAGGGTGGGACACTTTATTGCAATAACGTCTTAATAAACTCACCGCCACAAGAAGAACAGCTACAATGTAGACTCACCATTATCTAATGCATAGATGTTCACCTCAGTTCTCATCTATCTCTACTAATCCAAAGTGATGATAGTGAGGAAAAAGATAGATAGGAAAATTGGCGATAGAACGTTCTATTGAAATTTTAGAGTGTTGAAGAGTAGATACGAGTTGTAAAAGGAAGAGGAGGTAGCTATTGTATTCCAATCCTTGTCAGCAAGTCTCGATATATATGCTCGTGATATATACTTCAGTAAATATAGGCTGGGGTTGATGGGTAGGCTGGCTTAGATTCGAGTGCCTCACGACTTTTTCAACATAATTTTCTCCACAAAAAATCTTCATGTTGTTCATGTTCTTATTAGTATTAGTTGTTAATTAAGTGAGTTGCATTTGGTTGCAACTCTAGAGAAATATTGAGTAGACTAAGCACCAAGAAAATGATGCCATTGCAGCATTAACATCTTGAGGTTGTAAGTCTAAGTACGGATAGGGTCTGAGTACAGCATCATCTTAAACCAAACGTATCAAGAAAAGAACATCACACAATGAATGACGACAGTATGAGAGAACAACGTAAGGATCTCTTACTCCTTGCACAGCAAAAGTTGGATGATCTAAATCGTCCCAACAACAACAACAACTTGATGCTAAGAAGAAGAGGATCATCATCGTCTTCCAATCTTCGTGGTGCAAAGAATAACTCATCATGTACATCTTTACTATCGACATTGTTGTATGTAGCGTTAATGACTCACAAATTAGAAGATATGAAAGTAATGTTACAAATAGAAGATCCATCGAGTTATGAGGAGTGGAGGTACTTGTTTGATACGTTACATTCTCCCGAATTCCATACTCAAGGTAAGTGATGTGTTTGTTCCATCTAAATACACATACTTTCTAACATTGCTTATAACGATCCTCCATTTGACATAAGAACGAATTATTCAGAACCAACGTGTCAAGACTGCATATGCAAGAAAGAAGGAGTATAAACAACAATCTATACGATTGGAACAAGAATTGTCAATTGCATCAACTCAGTTAAAAGAATTGCAAAAGTTATCGAATGAAACGAATCACCAAATGAGTAAATCTATCAACTCATTGCAACAAGAACGAGCATCTTTAGTTACCAAAGATGAAGATCGTGTACGCCAAATTGAAGAATTAAACATCAAGATTAATCAACTACAAAGTAAGGTAGGTGTTAGTGATACCAAGTTACAATCATTACAATCCGAACTAGACAATAAGGATAAACTACTCAAGGATAAAACAACACACATATCCGACTTGGAAGCACAAGTATCACAATACAAACAAGACGCGGCAGTTGCAACGACGAATCTTAATAATGCACAATTGGCATTATCCGAAAGTAAATCACAATTGCAAGATTGTGAGAGTAAATACGAGACAAATAGAGTTGATACTGATGCTTCTATATCCAAATTACAACAAGAGCTCGTAGATGTTAAATCATCCAATGCTATACTATCCACCAAGCTTGATGCTGCCAATAAGTCATTAGAACAAACTACTAATCAATTGAAGATTGAGAAGCAAAGTACAACCATCAAGACGTTGGCTTCTCTAGATGAACTCAAGACACAATCCAATTGTCTAAAACATATCATTCAGACGGGCATGTCAAACTTACACGACAGTATCGAATCAATAGTTGATGAAACTAAATGTGATATGGAAAAGATTACATCACATAATGAAAAAGTTGGTACTGCACTTGATGCTGTATCAAACAAGACTTCGTCACTTGAACAATACTCAAATTCGATTCAAGAAGGATTAGTCAATGTTAAGGATACACTTGATGCTCTTGTCGACAAAGAGGAGAGTCAACAGAATAGTGTTAGTAGTAGTAGCTTGCATCAAGAGATATCAAATGTCAAACAACAATTGGATTCAATATCCAAGCTTCAACAAAGTACTAATCTTCAGAATGAGGTAATATTGGAGAAGAACAACAATCAAATGGAGGAGGTGAAGAAGCTAGAGAAGGCGGCCACTCTACCGCTACTGTCGAAGATATGAATACAAAGCTATTACAAAAGATATCATCAAGTGTAGATGTTGTATCAAACAAGTGTACAAAGATTGAGGATACATTATCTAGTAGACAAGATGTTGAGCATGGAGATATGATGATTAAGTTGAATGTATCATCTCCCAAGGCTAAGGAGGGGAAAGACTTGACTAAGTCTCCAAATAGCATGATGTCGTCACCTTCTTCTGCGGCTAGTGAATTGGTGAATAACATTGTTACCGAGGCATGTTCTAGCTTTAAACTAAGTTCTTAAGTTGACACTCGTCTATCTGAATAGGATATTTGGTCATCTACCTAATTCAATTGGGATCGAGTACATTTGATACTGTATACCATAGAGTACTGCTAGATGTTATAAGCCTTTTAATAGAGTACTGGTGATTTAAAAGTCATTCTTTAAAGTTCAGTTCTCTCGACTTTCGCCCTCAGATCCTCAACCTCTTTGGTCAACTCCTCATTCTCGGAGCGTAGTTTGGTCATCTCTTCTACAATTAATGAAATGACATCTCCAGCACAACCCCGGCACGCACCTATCCCATCATCTTCATATGTCTTTACTTTGTCGACTTTACACTCAAGGCAATACTTCATGCCGCATTCACCACAGTATGTGATACTATATTCTTTCCCATTATAACAATCTTCACAATGTACCTTAGGGGTGCACATTATATCTTCACAATGAAGAAGTGTTAAACAATTCTCACATTGAGATAAATTGCAATTCTCACAAGTATACAAACAACCCACACATAAAGCAACCCCACATTCGTTACACTCTTCCATATCCCCACACTCCTTGCATTTTGTGCTGGAGCAATTTGTGCACCTTGTTGATGTGATACAATCTGTACAATATGTCTTATTGCAGGTGTTACAACTCTGAAGACAAAAACCAGGATTCATCTCATCATCTCTCCTGCAGTCACTGCAGAGAGGTTTTAGACAATCATAGCAAATTTTTCTGTTATGAAAGTTGTGATTACCATCCGTCCAATCATCAATACCTTGTATTATCACATTACACTTTGAGCAAATCATATCCCGGCGGGTACTAAATAGTTCATTGTACCTCCTTTGAAAATCCTGGAGAGGATATGGATGCTCCCATTGCCGTTTCCAATCAATATGAAACTGTATACATTTCAATGAGCAACCAATAGAAGAAACGATACTAACAAGTATGGGGGCAACAACCCCATCAGAAATCTTTGACTTCGGTGCGGGGTATGGACACTCGTACTTTCCAACAAGGCTAATATCAATCTGTTCTAATACTGTACTACCTCTCAATGGATGTAATCCTATACCTGTAATGTTAGTACATCCACATAACTTTAATCTTTTGAGCACATCATGTGCATTTATACACGTCAATACTGCACTGATATCGTCATCCGTCAGTTTGTTTGCAAGTTCCTTATTAACATCTTCAAAATCTAATATATCCCATTGTGATGCTGATATGATTGCTTTACTGATAGGTGATAGACGGTGCACATCATTATCATTTTTCCAAGAGGAAGGTGTACTCAAAGCCACGGCTAATAGTGCCCTCGACGGCTTAGCTAAATACGCCGACAGATTAACTATGAAACCTACAGGTAAATCATTAATATGTAGGGTATCAGCGGCGGTTCGTCGACGCTTATTGGTACTATTAGACGCCATCTACCTCTCTTCTTTCGGAGCTTTTTCTTTGCATTCAATGAAACATTCCAACTGTTTTCATGTAGCTAGAAAACTCTTTTTAGAGAGAAGAGGATACACATTCTGCCACCCCCATTCCTCCCTCAAAACTCATCTCCTACTACTCTACCCTAGCTTGTGATTGTATTATCTATATATTATTACATCATTACTTTACACTACGAAACCTAAACTCTTTGTCAGCTTCATCGCATCATCCACAGACATATCTCCTTCCTTACCAACTAGCTGACCGTCTACTAATCTTGATGCCTCATCTCGGGAGGCACTCCATCTTACACCCTCACCTGCACGCATATCTTCCTTATAGAAGCTCACATCTAGCTCTCCATCATCATATTCATATACACCGGGTCCTGACTTGAGGCCCGCTTTCCAATTGCCTCTGTATATATCACCAGTTTTCTGTATATGAAAGACTCCAAAGCCGTGGCGTTTGCCTTCTTTCCATGTTCCTGTATAGACATTGCCGGAAGCATACTTTGTCGTGCCTTTACCGTCTCTTTTATTGTTCTTCCATCGACCTACATATTCATTGCCATTATCATACATCATTTTACCATCACCGTGCTTCTGACCACGGCTATTTAATGTCCCAATATACTCTCCTCCCTTAACTTTGATCAGTTTTGGTTCAGACAATGGTGTCCGATCGGATGCATCTTTACTATCAGATGCTTCTCTATTACAAGAGGATGAACCTTCTTGATGTTCCTGAATACTTCCAAGGACAGATGCCGATTCGGGCTCTAAAGGAGGCTTGTCATATGATAGGATTGTTGATTCCATACCACTCAGAACATAACTATCGCCTTTTACCGATGGGGATTGATGATCAGAAGAGGAGACAATGATTTCATTCCCCTTCACACTAAGATCTGGATCAAGACCGCGTCTATCATCATTGGAGTCTTGGTGGCTGTTTGCTACAGAGTGATCCCCAGAGGTATAATACTTTGCCCCCCGGCTACCGTGCTTGGTCTTCATATCAGCCAAGTTGCTTAATAGCTTGTTCCTTTCAATTAGCTCCTCCATTTTGGCACCTAACTTGGATAATGTTGTCATGGCAAACTCTTTATCAGCCACCGCATTACCTAGTCTTTGGGCAAGTTGACCGTTCTCAATGGTGAGATGTTGTATCGTTTCATCAACCCCCTCCCCATTAGCTAGAACCAGAGCATCGGATATATTGTTGCTATTGTCAGTTGTAACTAAAACTCCATCACCTCCCTCGGCTCCTGGTGATTCTATATCCATTAGCTGAGACAGTCTATTGTTAAAGACGTTCCGGTCACTACTAAATTGAGAGAGCTGTAACTTTAGCCTTTGCATCTCTGCTTCCATCTCTTTCATCTTATCTTCGTCTCCTCCCTCAGACACAGCACAATCTCCATTTGGCTTGTCAGATTTGATCTCCTTCTGTAGCCTTTCATTATCAGACTTGAGACGTTCTATAATGTCTGCCGCTGAATCATTCTGCTCTTGGGAGACATTCAACGACTCGGATAACTCCATGTTTTTCGCCTTGAGCTCGTGGACTATCAACTTTATCTCCTTTGCAGCTTCGTTTTCAGATGAACAGTGGTCAATGATTTGTCGCAGCTCCAAGTTCTCTTCTTCTAAGCGTTTTAGCTCCTTCTTGTCATCATCATCTTGGGGTGACTTACTATCATCTTCTTTCTCCACGTCAAACTCTTCTAACATACCCTCCAACTCTAAAATACGATCCTCATACTCCATCATTTGATCTTGGAGAGCTTCTTCTAATGATTCATTGTTTAGTAACATCTTCTTTGCCTGAGTTGTTAGATCGGTAAGCTTGGTGGCAAGCTCTTCGTTCTCTAATTCAAGATCCTCCTTCTCAACTTGTATATCCTGGACTGCTTCTTGGAGTAGTATATTGTTATCTTTTAGATCCCTCAACTCATCATTGTCAATGGTTGTTTCGTTACTCTGTGGTGCGGCGGAATGATTCTGATTCTTCTCGAGCGATACCTTGTCTTCTATTAGCTGAGCGTTGGCATCTTTCAGCTTATCAATTTCAGTTTGAAGTTCTTGAATCTTTGCCTTGTGGTCGTTGTCTGGTTCGGCTGAAGAATCCTTATTGGCGAGAAGCATCTCTTCTTTCTCAGCCTCTAGACGTGCAATTGTCTCCTTATGCTCATTAACAGCGAGTACTAGTCCATCCTTTTCTTCTATAACCTTTGCTTGTTGCTCATTGGTCACCTCAACTTGATCCTTAAGTTCATCAAGTTTGGACTTTGATTCTTCAAGATCAGCTGCTTGGCTATCAATCTTTGTCTGGAGCTCATTCTTGATCACTTCAAGACCACTAATTGCTGCCTCCCTTTCCTCCGACTTGGATACTAGTTCATCTATCTTAGCCTGGAGCTCGTTCTTGACCACCTCAAGCCCACTAATAGCCGTCTCTTCTTCCTTGGCCTTGGATACAAGCGTGTCCTTCTCATATTGTAAATCAGACAACGCTTTCTCCCTCTCGTCGGCCTTGGATACTAGCTCATCCTTCTCAGCTTGCAAATCAGAGATCATCTTCTCTCTTTCCTCCGCCTTGGATACCAACTTATCCTTCTCTAATTTAAGATCAGAGAGTACCTTCTCCACACTTTCATTACCTGACATTAGCTCGGTTACTCTTGAAGTTGCCGTATCACGTTCCTTGGTCAGTGCATCAAAAGATGATTCTAGATGAGCCAAGTCACTGGCTTGTGCCTCTGCCTCCTTCTTCACTGATGCCAATTCTGAAACAAGATCCGCCTTTTCGTTTGATATTGTTGATAGTTGATCAATGAGCTTTGATACCTGAGCTGCAGAGTCGGATATTTGTCCCTGCAACTCTGTGATAGCCTCCTCGTGACGTGATTCTACTTCGGCTATAGCCTTTGAGGTCTCATCCTTCTCGGTAGTACTTGCAAGTCTCAAATCAACCAACTCGGTCTCCTTTTCGGCAATGACTTGTTGCAATCCTTCCACCTTGCCTTCATACTCTTCTATCGCTTTGTCTTTATCATGTTTGTACGATGACAACTTGGCCTCCATTTGTAAACACAATTGACTAGTTTCCTGTAGCATATCTTCTAACATGTTCCGCTCATCTTGAGTGGTGCCAATCTTCTCTTCTAATGTATTGATTTGCTCCTGTAAATCGTTGTGTTCATTATTCAGTGCTTCCATTTGCTTGATTAGGTCATCGTTTTGCTCCTCACGCTTTGATAACTCAGTCTTTAGCTCTGTCTGTTCATTGGTCAGTGCACTATAAGTTGGTCGGATGGGTAAGATTGGTTAGGAGAGAGTATGTGAGAAGATGTTGGGTATGACAATATAATCTCTATATCGGCGAGCTTCCCATATCATATATAAACTTACCTAAACTTAACCCGTGATGCCTCAAACTCACTCTCCAATTCCTCCAACTCCACAACTCTCTTTTCATACTCTTGTATCTTTTCTAAATACTCAGCATTCTCAACATTTAACTGTTCCATATCATCCATGGCACATTTATATTCCTCCTCTTGATTTGTTTGTGTATTAATCAAATCATTAATTTCAGTTTGTAACTCATGTATACGGATGGTATGTTTATGCAATATATCGGCTTTTTCAGTTTCCCATTGGTCGTTATTAGTTTGATGATGTGATAGTGTTGAACGTAATTCGGTTAGTTGTGTGGATACATCTTGATATTCTTCTGATAACTTTTCTATGACGACGATTTGTGATTCATTCGTCTTTTCTAATTCAAGGTACCGATTCTTCTCTTTATCAAGTTTCTCTGTGTTGTTGTCGGGACAGGAGGGGTATGAGAGGATAGGAAGTTAGTATGGGTATAGACAGATGAGAGTTAATATGGCAACAACAAGGCATGACATAAATATACGTACTCTTGAACCCATCACGAACTTTACCAAACTGAACTTGACTATTTATTAACTTTTTATTAATCTCCTCTTGATCAAACTGCCAACGTTTACGTTCGTCAGTTACCTGTTGTAATTGTTGTCGTAGTTGATTTTCTAACTCGGTTACATTACCATTCTTGGTGGGGTTATTGGTGGTATATTCAGCTTCGAGTTCGGATCGGATTTGTGTTTCGAGTTGTATTTTACTATCGTGCAATTGTTTTGCAATACTGTCGTGTGGGATATGGGGAGAAGAATGAAGGTTAGATACGAGGTTAAAGGACACAGAAACAAAGGGTTATCTATACCCCGATCCGAAATCAAGTCACTCACCGCTTGGCCAACCGACCTTGCATCTCCTTCTCCAACTCCGCCGGGGGATACTGTTGTTGAGATGAGGCTTGACTTTGATTCTCTATCTGATCTTGCAACTCTTGTATACGCTTCTGTAACTTGTCATTCTCAACTGTCAGCTGCTTATTACTTTCCTCTGCTTCACTGCCCTGTTGTTGCTGCTGTTGCTGTTGATAACTTGTCAATTGATCTTGCAACATTACTTCATTCTCTTGTTGACTAGTTAATTGTTCTTTAAATACCTCCTGCTTTTGTTTATAACTATTAATCTGTTGTTGATAACTCGTTCTTTCATCATTATACGTATCTACCTTTGATTGTAATTCAAGTAATTGATTTGATAATGTTACTTTAGTAGTTGTATACTCTTCTTGTAATGTATCCAACATTTCATTCTTTGTAAGGAGTGTATCCTCCATTGACTTGATGTAGATTTTCATTTCTTCTTGCTCTTGTTGTAAGGTTTCGTACTTCTCTGTAGTGCCAACACCCTGAGATGATAAGGATGTAGAAGACGTAGAACGTTTTAACTTTGCAATAGTTTCTAACGATGTGTTCAATTGTGATTTGAGTTGAGATACCTCCTCTTCTTTATCACTCTTTGCAGTATCAAGTTTTTGTTGTTGTTGCTGTTGACGTAGTTCATCCTGTTCCGATTGCAATGTACCAAGCTTAGTTTCATACTCTTGTATACACAATTGATGACGTTCATTCTCATGTGATGATATATCCTCAAGCTCTTTAATACGATCTAGTAATATATCCTTTTCTTTGCATAAATCTGCTACCATTTCTTCATTCTCTTTGGTACTTTCCACAGCGGTGGTGGATGTATTAGTATCCTTCTCAACAGCAGCGGCGGTAGCGTCAGTAACCTTTTGTTCGAGCATGTCAATCTTACATAACAATTCCGAGTTTTCAATATCCAATTCGGCTATTCTCTTCTTATCCTCTTCATTACTACAATTGCTATCTCTACTAGCCTTACTTTTCTCTTTTAATGCATTCTCCAACTCCATCTTTTCCTTTGTCAACTTTTCAATAGTCAAGCTAACCACATTACCCGTACCTTCTCCACCACCATCCTCACCATTATGTTTAAGTATCGAAATCTGCATATTCAACTCATCAATATTCTTTTCATTAGTACTCTTTTCTACCTTTAAATATTTTAATAATTCTACAGCATCATCCATTTGACTTTGTAAATGTATATGTTCTTTATATAACTTGTCATGTGATGTTTGTAAATTATTGAATTGTTGTGTTTGTGTATCTTTTGATAGTTTAAGGTTGGTTATTGTATGTTTCAGATCGGAGATTGTATCACCATCATTTGAGAATAAATATTGAGAAGCTGGATGAGATTGGATTGACAATGGTATTGGTGGCTCGTTGGTTGTGGATGTAGATTTACCATGCCATGATTTACGTGACCATAGGGATGGTGTGGCAGAGTTGGCAGATGCAGAGTCTGATATATTATCATCACAGGCTTCTAAACGGCCTACTGATTTTGTTCGTAGGAATTGCATTGTTGTTGTTTTATTTTGTGTCAATCTTTTGCTACGCGGGCTGCAGCGGTGTAGAACTTTATGTATAATATAAGCTTCGATAGAGGACAACAATGCCGTACACTATATGTTGTTCTAGACATGCAAAGCATATGAGAGAGAGGCGGCTTGATTGTATCGTCGAGGCCACTGTATTTTTGATTTGTCTAATTTCTTCTCGGGAAAAGAAGTTAGCGAGCTACCGACTTTTGCTGATTACTATTGATTGGCAAAGAGTGCAGTGGTTCGGTTTGTTGTGACGAGTTTGCCAGCTTTACTAGGCCAGTGGCAAGGGCATTGCAATCGTATGAACCGCACGGACGGCGTTGGTGTATGTAGGGTAGTAGATCTGGTGAATATGCACAAAGAAATGAACACACATGATGTGCACAAAAATAAAGATATGAGCGAGTAGCAATAATACCGTAAGTTACGAGTACAGATAACTTGCAAATATTAAGTAATATAGAGTATGACTTTGCATAGTAAAGCTATGGTAGAGGCAGGGGCGTAGAAGTGTGGCTATGTGTTGAGTCTTGTTAAGCGTTAAGCAAACTTAGGTGTGCGATTCAAGTCTAAGATGATAACTCCTCACAATGTTCGATGTGGCGAGCAATGTAGACATACCATCTCAACATGAGACCATCATCACTCAAACATGATTACCATCTCCGATAATAATACGTATGCTATGTGTGATGGATGTTGGTTATCATTTCAACAAGCACCCGAATTATCAAACAATAAAAATAATTTGTGCACATCATGTGAGCAAGAACAAAATGGTGATGCTTCTTGTAATAATGATAGTCATGACTCGAGTTGTGATATCACTGACGTATTAGAGAGTAATAATAATGATTCTGATGATGATAATTCCGATGGGTTGAATATTGAGGATTCTACTGCCACCGATGATGAGCCACAAATTGATAACATGAAAATTTGTGATGCTAAATCCGAGGCAGATGATACCTCCTCCTCAGTAGAGAAGTCCACAAGCACACTTACAACCTCCGTTATTAGAAAGAATGATAATGCTGGTGAGAATTCATTTGCTGTATGTGATGGATGCTGGTTATCATTTGAACAATTATCAAGCTCGAAATTGTGCATATCATGTGAGCAAAATGATAATGTGTTGAGTATGGATGTGTCTAAGTCTAGAGACAATGTTACATTTGATGAAGGTGATAAAACAAATAGTGTTAGTTGTGGTACCACGGTTGGTAATGATGATATCGTATGGGAGGATATTGATGCGCCTGAGACATGTGCCAACTGTGGCAAGGAGGCAGACGAGGGTACATGCCTCAACTCGTGTAACAGATGCAAGTTAGTAAAGTATTGTAACGCGGCATGTAAGAAGAAGCACCGATCAAAGCATAAGAAAAAGTGTGATAGAAGAGCTTCAGAATTACACGATGAAAAGTTATTCACGGAGCATCCTCCCAATGAGGAGTGCCCTATCTGCTTAGTACCGATGCCACACGAAGAGGGTCATGTGATCTTCCGATCATGCTGTGGAAAGACCTTCTGTCATGGTTGTGCATTTGAAATGGGCACTACTGAACTTTCAAACATGAAACTTGATGAGACATACAGTTATAAAGAGAAGATGGATTCTCCCTGCCCATATTGTCGGACGCCACTTGCTTATGGTGTTAGGCAGGATGTAAAACAAACGGAGATTCTTGCGAAGAACGGCAACGCCAATGCATACTACGATCTAGGGATCAAGTATGCCAAGGGTAAAAGTGTATCAAAAGATTATACAAAAGCCAATGTATGGTGGTTAAAGGGAGGGCAACTTGGGTGTGCGGCGGCATATAACAACTTGGGCACTTCTTATCTAAAAGGATTGGGAGTGGAGAGGGATGTAAAGAAGGCCAAGTACTACTTTGAACTAGGAGCTCTGGGTGGCAGTGTACCAGCACGTCATAACCTTGGTACTGTTGAACTGGAGAGTCGAGCAATGAAACACTTCATACTTGCAGCTAAGGCTGGATATAAGCCATCTTTGGATTTTGTTTTAAAGTGTGGATTTAAGAAAGGATTAGTCACAAAAGATGAGTATGCAAACACTCTACGGGCATACCAAGATCGGCATGATCTAATGAAGAGCAATGAAAGAACTAAAGGTGGTGATTTTAAGGAAGTTCTCGGCTTGTGCCTACAAGATCCATTCGTCAAGTCATTGTTTAAAGGTCGTTCCCTGAATATGTTTGGCTTGACTGCTGGTCAAACTGCTGGTGTATGAATATTTATCGGAGAGTTGGTATATGCTGCATGGTGTGGAAGGGGGGTACATTCATATGGTGGCATGGGAATACATCTTATCACTTGGATTAAGCTAGCTATTGTATCTGCAAAGTAATGATTACTTAGTGCTTAAGCAAAGTAAGTAACCAGCCGTTGTGTAACCGAACTCCTTTATCCCTTCCACAACATTTACCTGCTTGGACCCCCCTCTATTCTAATTACTGTTAATGCCCCCAATTCATCCCCACATTTATGCCTTGGCCTTCTTCTTCTTTTTCTTAGCAGCCTTCTTCTTAGCCTTCTTTGCTGCTATCTCAGCTAATTCCGTCAATAACTTCTCTGTTTCCTCATCAGGCTTCTTATCAGTCTTGAAATAATCGGGCAATTCAAGTCCGGTAACTCTGGATGTACCCGATGGAAGAAGCAGCACGGTACATTTAAAGTGTGCAACCTTGGCATCCTTTGCCTCGTGTAATACGGGGTATGGAGTTAACAATCCATGGCTGACACATTCAGTAACACCCATCTTGGCAGAACGTTCGTCCTCAAAGAGTGCCAATGTAAATGGCAATGTGGGGTACTTCTTATCAATCTCTGATATAAGGGCCCGGGAATTCTTCATCTTTAGCTTGTAGTTGGTCTCAACGTTACGCTTGAATACCGTAGTACGATAATCCGATGATGCCCGAGGCTTACCCTCACCAGTACTCATGGCAACATCCACGGCATATACCTCAGCCTGTTCAAAGGTACATTCATCAACCTTCTCTTCACCTGCCTCAAGCTCGTCGGCGGTTGGATCCTTTAATGCAACCTCCTTAACACCATCAATGACAAATCGTTTCATTTGATGCATACGAACAGAGGAAAGAGCATTAACACCATAGGCCTCTGCTACACGGTTCACAGCTGCGGTAACCTCGGCATTCTTAGTACCAGCCTTGATGGAGGCGGCGGCTATAAGCATGGCATTATACGCGGCAACGGCAACATTGCCCATTTCTTCATCTACATCAGCGGGGGCTGAGTTGGGTGCCTCGGGTACGATGAGGGTGTGTGCTGCCACGGTCATATATCCATCGATATGACATCCAAGATCCAGTTTAACAATATCCCCAGCAGCGAGTGGTTCCTATTATAACAGAGTGTCGGGAAGGGAAGAAAAGGTGAGATTTGCAATACGTGAGAAACCCTTTTTCTACACTCATATATTTACTACTTACCATCTCTTGACTAGCCAATGGTGAGTTATTACAAATAACATCATTTACACTAACACAAACTGGGAAGGCTACACCCTTTTCAATTGCCGCACCGGCCACTTTCTTATTGTATAATTTACCGGTTGAAGTTTCAATAATTGTTTGTCCAAACTAATGATGGTCAGTTTTATTTTGTTTATTGTGTGGTGTGGCATACATTGCGGATTAAGGAGAAGTGAGAATGTGGTTAGAAAAATAATGAGGTAAAAAATAAACTCCCATCTCATGCTCCGGGAAAAGGGCCACGTTCTTTGACGGCAGAGCTATTCTCCAATCCCCATGTCTCCTAGCAAGCTCGCTTTAAATCCCAGCAAGTTATCCTTTCCGTAACATCCTCTGCCGGCCGCCATGTATTCTAGAGGCCAAAGTTTATGTCACCATCCGAACCCCTCAACTTTTTCATCTGTCAACCAACACCTCCGATACAGCTAACCCACACTATAACAATCAACTACATTGCAATTTAATAATAATAGAACATACCTTGCATAAATCCATAACCTTAGCACCAGGTACACATTGCGAGATTAATCCCTGTAATGCCAAGTTAACAATTTTAGCTGCCTCTTGATACTTTGTGCATACGTCACTGTTATTATTGTTGTTTAGTATATGTTGTGGATTTGTATGCCGTATGTTTGTATTGATATTGCAATTTGTATATTGCAAATTTAGTATGATGGATAGAAGGTATTGGTTTAGTACAAAAGGTATATAAGAGGATGTCAACATCAAGTTAGTTGCAAAATTAAAGACACATCATATGCACAAAAATAACTAAAACTTACGAATTGGATAAGTCCGTCACTTCCTCCACTTCTTTCTCCTCTACAACACTCTCGGTGGAGCTTACACTATCGTCGTCACTCATATTGCTTGCTTTGTTAATAGACGCTTACGATTGGCGCTATTGCAACAACGTGAAATGGAAGGCTGCGAGAGTTGGGAGTGACCTCTTTATTTTAGCGATCAAACAACTCCTATCTCGTCTTCACGCCGACTGCCGACAAGTTAGGGTTAGGGTTTGTTCATGCAATGCAGCGGCTGATTGCAGACTATACTTAGCGGAGTCTTCAATCAAAAGGTACATATGTGCTGTTGTTTCGGAGAGCTTTGGAGGAAAGAAGATTGATGAACTTGGTGGTAGGTATATATCCAGTTTATATATTTATATTTATAATTCTAAAGTTAAAGGGATGTGTAAAGTAGCAGTAGCAGTTGTTGGAAGATGATAATTATAAGATAGTAAAGTAAATGGCATAGACTCTCGTCAACGGCAACTCTAGATGGTAACTCTCGATTAGTCTCTGGATTCAGTTGATATATTCTATTTCATCATGGAGTCCTTCATCTCAACATCCTTTACTCCTCTTCATCGCCGGCCTTGACCTTCTTCTTCTTTCTCTTCCTCCTCTTACTACCTCTCTCAAAAGCAGATAGACTAATATCAGCCAATCGATCCGCTTCTTCTTGCTTAGCCTGTGCTGCCTTCTCAGCCTTTGTCATCCCTGCATCTAAAGCCTTAATTGCCACACCGGCAATATGTGGTTGGAGTACCATATCAACATTATCATATCCAACCTCATCAAATACTTTTGTCGATACGGCATTATCATCATCACTTTCTGTTACGTCATCAGCACTGGGTTCAATACTACTTGACAATTCCCCATCCTCTCCTAATCCGGGCTTAATTTCCACACCACCACGTTGACTCAATCCAACGACATAATCTAAATAACTCTCACCACCACTACCAACAGTTTTACTTTCCACGAATAGAAATCGTCCACCAGGTTTTAATACACGTCCTGCTTCCTCGATACTACGTTTCCAATCTAATCCATTCGCCGACATACGGTTAGCGGCCTGGAAAGAGATTACAACATCGATTGAAGAGGATGGCGTATCTTTTAAGTCATCGGCGGGCTGGTTTGAGTATGTAATTGATACACCTGCTGCTCTTCTCTCGGCCTATATTTGTTATTATTGTTATGTGTGTTTTGTTTGTTTGTATGTTTAATTTGTGGATGTGTTTTGAGATTTGAAATGATCATTCTGTATGAGCTTCGAATGTTTCACTAGTTTAATACCACAAAAATGTATATCGAGATTACTCACCATTTGTTTCAATTGACGTTCACAACTAACTGTCAATCCCCCACCCTCCGGGCCATCCTTACTTTCTGCTGAGCTGGTAATGATTTCTCTGTTTATAATAAAGGTTGTGAACATGGGAGATGTATCATTAGAAATGAATTATGATATATGAATTGCACTATTACCCCAACAATATAACAAAAACAGCGACAAATCTCACTTACCTAACAGTCCGTGGTACAAAGTTAACAACCCTTCCGTCTTCTATTCCTAATTGCAACACCTTATCGGCACTGACCGGAGTTTGATTTGTACATAATGCCGCCGATACCTTTTTATATTTAATATGGAAGTATGAGATATGGGGGTGTAAAGTAAGTTATAAAAGACACAAAACTAACTGTAACATATATAAACATATCTTTAACAAAACTTACCCACTCAGTTCTCAAATATGTTACTGGATCTAATTTAGTTGATGGTGCCGCAAATGCATCTACTACTGATATTGTTGAGTAGTATGATATTATTGTTAAGAGTATGAGGAATTGTCCAAGTATGGTACTGTTTGAGGTGGTAAAATTTATCATTTTGGTTGAGATTGATATCTTTGCAATGAACTTCGAGAAGAAGTAAATGGCTCAACTGCAAACAGATGATGATATAGATATCGATGTAGATCTACACGGTACCGCAGTAAGTATCCAAGCCGCTAATCAACCTTAATCAACCCCAGTCGCCAATGAACAACAAAGTAGATATCGTACAAAAAATGCGTATCTATTCAACACGGAAGTACGAAGATTACATTGCACGGTTGTACTCTCATAAAAATTAATGGATGGCTGAGCTGATTGACGGCACCTATTAGAAAGTTGACTCTATTACTACCAACAACCACCACACCGCCTTTTTACTCTCTTCAATATTAGATTAACGTTGTTCTTTCAATTGAATAGTACTTTGTTGGTGGCAGTTAAGATACAACTTTTCTCAAACACAAATGCAAAAGTCCAACAACTTCCAACTTTATCATAGTATGAGCAACTCAATTATACTCCTCCTCCTGATATCACTGCTGTTGCATATTGATGCATTCCAGGTAGTACAATATCGGTGGCCTAGTTTAACTGTCGATAGTCTACCTACTGGATCTCATCTTTCGCCGTCTATTACTTGCAATATATCAACCACAAAATGTATACGAGCTTCGAGTATAATGTTCTCGTCAGCATCTGCAGGCGACGACAACATAGAAGACAATACACAACAACAAGCAGTAAAAGTAGAAGTATTAAACGAATCATTAACAAAATCACAAATTAAAAGTATAAACAAAAACAAACCATTCATGTCCAAAGTAAAGAGCGTCTTTACAAACAATAAGAAGTTTAACATGGAAACATTACGAAAGCTTGGTACCGCTGCGTTACTATCGTATGGATTAGATTGGAAACGTAGTATCGAGGAAGCAGGACGTGTATTAAAACCTGGTGGACGATTTCTATTCGTGGAAAGTAAAACTGTTGGTAGTGGTGGTGAGAGTTATTTAGATTATGTCGTTG
>Ga0214479_100379_pt1 | contig 27228 bp, 26 predicted proteins | sample M1_20Mar14CPVII9_5_FD_165054 | JGI IMG/M metagenome (GOLD analysis project Ga0214479, IMG submission 165054) | Marine eukaryotic communities from Monterey Bay, California, United States - M1_20Mar14CPVII9sort6BwellE14 | ecosystem: Environmental > Aquatic > Marine > Unclassified | place: USA...
AGAGGAATAATAGAAGGATAGATTAGACATTTTCAAACACATCTTATGCACAATTTAATATGATGAACTTACCTGTATAAGTTATCCCATTCAACCCTCCACTATGTGCCAAGTTCAGATTATGACCAATCTCACTGGATATTACAAGTAAAAAACGGAAGAATGAACATTAAATGTGTATATAATGACACACTTATAACCCGTCACACAACACAAAACAAGCATTGTACTTACTGCATTTGAACAGCTGGATATACCCAGTTGCTCTGTATGAATAGTGATAGCCAATGATTGATATATGCATATGCAGCAAACCCACAAGTATCACCGCCAACTTCATAACAATCTTCTACCAATAATACTACATGATCAAACTGCTGCGATAGATTGTTCACACCCAATACAGACTGTATCTGACTTATGCACGCACTTCTGACTTGTGCTTGGGTACTATCCTCAAGTTTGATATTGATATTGATTTCCAATACACCATCTGCGGCCATTAAAGATCTATCAATATCACTTCCATAGTTTGTAGTCACTCTAAATTTGTCAAAGGAGCAAGCTTTGAACTGGCTTTTCATCGTCATTTGATCCCCAAAAGTTCCGAAGAACTTGTTGGATGTATAGGCTGCATCACCAGGAGGAGCTTTGCCAACTTTATCAATGACACGAACAACAAGTACCTTCTTATCGCCTTCATACATGTTTAAACGACGGTGATTGTTGTGCTCTAACCTTCTGCTGCCAGAGTCGTTAATTATACGAATCGATCCTGAAGGCAAAACAACCTTCTTATCAAAGCTGGTATGTTCTTCCTCTTCTTCATTCTGGAGTATAGCAATCATATCAGAATCAACCACTTTTCCACCTGCAATAGACTCAACTTCTACACTGCTCACTGCACTGACTAATTTCCCGTCGTTTAAGAATGAACGCAGCTCACTGATTTGTTTAGAGGTGGCATCAAGTGGAATAGTATTTCCATTATACAGTTCACATACAAACTCCTCCTCACTACTTAGTTGTTGGTTCATAGATTCTTCATCAAACGAAAAAGTTTGAACTGCAGTAGGTTGAAAGTCATAGGCACGGCGGTGAATTGGTAATTCACTCTTCTTGTACCTACCTACTGCAATGATACTCTTGCACAGACGACTTGGACTATCATTAATAGTAGTTGTAGTAGATGCAACACGTCGATGCTTGTTTAGTTTATGTGCACGTAAATTGGGGAGAACACCTTCATCTTGTTGATAAGTAAACACATCTTGTGCACTTATTGAGATGATATTGGCTGTAGTACATAATAGGAGGAGAGCCATTGATTGGCAGTATTGACGATGTTTCATGATTAGTTGTATAGGTAGTTGGCAGCGTGTTGGTTGTTTTATGACTGCAATTGCAAAGAGCAATAATATTATGAGCACTACACAACATTGCTCGGTTTTCAACTGATTCCACACCCATTTTTTCTCAACTGATTGCAATTAAACTCTTCTACTTGATATTTCAGGTGTGTCGATCTTCATTGAATTGTTTTATGGCAATCATGTGTAGGAATAGCCATGTTTCCCCAATCAAACATATCAATGTCAAATTTGCAAGTGGTTGGTAGCAAGTCTGAATATTTGAACTGTGACATTTCGCACGTGACACTTGAAAAATTAATGAGAGTTGCTGTTGCTAGAGTTAGCATGGAGGGTTGCTCGTCGATGGCCTCTCCTACTATGAGTAGTTCACAATAAAATTTGACGATACATATCAATAGAATATAAAAAATTGATATACGTTTTTGTTCATCTCATCCGTCAACAGCATAGGTATACAGCTAACGATCAGAAGATATAAGTTAAAGATCAGGATCGCAGAGTAAATTGCAGTATTGAAGAGGATCGGGTTTATATATTCGGCTCATTCAAACAATTACTTATTACAAATAATAATAATTTCAGTCAATATCAAATAATACAAAGATGTTCTTCGGCAAGGTATTAATAAGTCTGATCGTTACCTTCACATCGATATCTATCCAAAGCGATGGCTCATTGCCAACTACATCATTAACACCTACAACATTCAGAGCATTGGCGGCAGATGTTACAATGATGTTCTTCTATAACATCTTGTAAATCTTCTATGATGTGTGGTATGTCGGGATCATTAGTGTTAGTGTCATAGTTAATTGGTAGTTGCGGTGATGCTATCAACTTATGTACCTATGTGTGTTATAAAAAAGCGAGGGAGATATGTTTCTGAGCTGATAATTAGCTAAGATGATGACGACAGGGAGAGAGCGTGGATAGATCAATCATCTGAGAAGAATTAGCAAATATATGAACAATTAGTAGGTTATTATGCTTGATACAAAGTGCATCCAAAGATACTAAACTTTTGTTATTGCATGATATGATACATATATTGACATTGAATAAATACCAAAATTACCTTCTAATACTATGATATCGATGCACTCGTCGTCCAAACCACATGTTAAGTTTTTCTCTGTTAACAATCAAATCATCTCGTCATATCTACCTACCTATCCAGTCACCACGAGCATTGCTCTCTATCTCTAGTACTCTTCGAACTCGATATCTTGCCGCAATCTAAACTCCTTTTAATCTCTCACTCACAAACTCCCAATCGCAAGTTTATTCATTAGATATCAACATGAGGGGAGGTATTGAGTTGGCATAGTCAAGAAGTGGATGTAGGAGGAGCTCAGAGACAAAAAATATCTTTAGAGTTGCGTGTGGTATCCTTTTTTTTACTCAAGCTCTGTCAGTACGAGTTTAATCCTTATTTCCGCGCGCCCCAAAAGTAACGCTCAAATCTCTAAAAAAGCGCACTATAGGTATCTTGGAAGTTAAACATATTTTACTGTATCGTTCATTCCAGGACACAACACCATGGTGTAGAGCATAAAGAGAGGATCATTTCGATATAGGATAGTCGATATCAGAAGTGGCATCTTCATGGCCAAAACTCGCCTCAAAGGCCAAACTAGTGTTAGCAAAATTCTCCCTCAAACATCTCGATAGGCGTTACTTTGATATGTTGCTTCACCCTATTGCGCAAATCGCGAACCATAGGGTATACAAGGTCGCCAACATGTATATGGAGGGGGCTGCAGTCTTCTTTTTTACATAGAGGACCATTGGTTATATTGCAATACACCATACTGAGACGGTATCCATCAAACACTGCAATTGCAATTATTCAACTATTTACCATTAAGTGTCCATATCATGGCCATACGTCCTCCACCACCGGCGTTTGATGCATCAAATCATTTACCAATAATCCCTCTACAATATAATGTATCAATTTTACATTGGCGACCGGTGTAGGGAGAGATATCTACATTACAGTCACTGCAATGTTGATGTGGTGATTCTCTATTTATACGGTTGAACGTTCGTATCATGGCCGGCTACCATCTCCTACCAGTGTTTGATGCGTCAAATCATCAACCAATAACCCCTTTACAATATGATATGACTATTATGCATCGGCAGCTAGTGTATGGGGAGATATTTACAATAAGGCTATTGCAAAGAGGGGGTGGAGGTGGGTAGTGACCACCCTATTAGAGACATTACTGACAGCCTACACAACTTTAATACACCCAACCATACCCACTTGCCCCCTATACAACCTATATATAACTCTCATATCGATTAGAGGGCATTTAATTGGAGTACAACGTCGATTATACCATATAACTGGTATTTAGAAGACAGCAGCTGAAAAGTAACGAAAAATAGGCTTACTACAGACATCAAATAGAACTAGTTAAACTAAATATCTGATTAAATCGAGCTAGGATATTCTTAATAACTATATATACTAACATATCCTGCCGCAGGTTGGGTGGTATCACCTCAATTGTAAGCGTAGTAGCTGTCGGCAAGTAGGCGGCCATGATCACCAATTTTCATATCCCTAAAAACGCGCTCAGCTCAATTTTTTAAGTGGGACAGTATTAGTGAGCCTTAATAAAATTTTAACTATTTTAGACTATAACTGGGACGATCCACTAAGATCAAAGTAACGCGCGGAAATGAGTATTAAACTCGTATATTATGTCAAACATGACCATAGTCTTGCCCTACTGATGAGCCTTCTTCTCGGCATACTCAATAATCAATGACAAGAAGCATAACATCATATTGATATCGACAATATACTCTGCCACCTTTTTATATAATCAACCGCGATAGAGGATACAGCTTCCTTTTATGGATTCACCTCTCTTGAACTCTAATAACTCCGAAACATACCATACAGCAACAACTACAACCATTACTACAACCATTACAAATAACAATAATAATATGAGTGAATCAAATACAGTAGCAGATGGATATTCGCGTACAGATCAACGAATACCTATAGCAACATCAACAACGCCAGTGGCACCTCCATTAGATTTTGATTATAACGATGGTGTAGCTGAAAATTTTGATAATATACAACAAGAAGATGATAGTTATGATAACGAAAGTCGTGATTCATCACAGATACGAGCTGGTGAAACCGGCGTTGATAGACATTTGGCACATCCAGATCATCCGCATTTGGAACAGACGCATGAAGGCGAACATCGATATGACCATGGTGATATTGCATCATTGAAAATTACAAGATCTACAAAGCTATTTGCATTCTGTGCGGCATTAAATTCATGTAACTTGGGATATGACATTGGTGTCAACACTGGCGCTGGACCTTTATTGCAGGAATCACTCAACTTGACAGATATACAAGTGGAAATCTTCATGGGTAGCTTAAACCTATTTGCAATGGTTGGTGCACTATCATCAAATTGGATTAGTGACAAGATGGGTAGACGATGGGCATTCCGGATAGCCGCCATTGGTTTCATCTTTGGTACTGTGATACAAGCTGGTTCTGGAGGATATGCCAGTTTAATGCTGGGGAGGTCATTCGTAGGTCTTGGAGTTGGATTTGGATTGGCTGTCGATCCAGTGTACATTAGTGAAATATCACAAGCAGCACATAGAGGACAATTGGTAACATGGAGTGAAATAGCCTTGAATGTTGGTATATTATTAGGGTTTATCAGTGGAATGGCATTTTCCGGTGTTAATGCAGATATTGCATGGAGATTAATGTTCGCATTAGGTGCCATTATGCCCTGCTTTGTTATATACTTTGCAACCTTTGTAATGCCAGAAAGTCCTCGTTGGCTTGTTTCGAAAGATCGTGATGATGAGGCTAAAGAGGTGTTAAAATTGTTATATCCAGATGGATATGATGTAAGCGTGATTGTTCATGAAATTAAAGACGGAATTGAGAAGGAATCTCTTGCCGAGAAAGCTGCTGGTTGGTAAGGCAATTTGTTTGTGCTTGTGAATCTTGTATATCATAACTTTTGGGGTGTGAACTAACGATCGTTCACTAAAACAAACATAGGGATGTGATTCTTTTCCCAAGTCCAGCATTCAAACGAATGCTTCTTGTGGGTGTGGGAATCGCCATCGCTCAGCAGGCAGTGGGCATTGATGCTATTCAGTACTTCTTGGTATACATCCTTGACGAGAGCGGTATTAAAGCTCGCACTGCACAAATGGGTATACTCATTGCATTAGGTGTAGTCAAGCTGGTGGTGATTATCTTAGCAGGATTTCTCTTTGACAGAAAGGGACGTCGGCCATTGTTCATTATGTCATTACTAGGTATGTCTGCATCACTGATGTTGGTATCATTTGCCTTTATGGGGAACGCATCTAGTTCGGCATTTGCAGTGTTTGGATTAGCTCTGTATTTGGCATTCTTCTCACTCGGAATGGGTCCTGGGGCTTGGCTTGTTCCTTCTGAGGTGTTTAGTACCATGATCCGAGCCAAGGCAATGTCTGTTGCTTCGTTTATGAATCGAGTGACAGCGACTATCATGAGTTCAACCTTCCTCTCAGTAGCCAATGCAATGTCATGGGCTGGTTTCTTCATTCTGTTGTCGATTGTGTGTCTCTTGATCCTTGTCTGGGTGTTAATTTACCTACCTGAAACGAAAGGTCGGCCACTGGAGGATATGTCTCAATACTTTGCTGAAATCACAGGAGATAGATCCATCCTGGAAGCTGAACAAATGATGCATAGGGGTGATGACCCATCAGTCGAACCGGAACAAGTTCCTATTGTTGAGTCTAAGGCACGAGCACCTCCGAGAGCGCCAGAAAAGCCCCCACCTGAAGACGCTCATGTTGTCGGTACCATGGCTTGAGTAAATAGGAAATGAGTGTGTAGTAAGAAGTTAGTTTAAATGATAGACGTTTTTGTTAAGATGCACTTAAGAGTTATGCAAGCAAAAACTCGTAGTATAAGAAGAAGAAGTTGGTGTAAATGTAAGAAGTGTTTGGAGCATAAAAGGAGGATATCTATCGAGTCTTCTATTCACATACCCTTGTCGGTATCCTTTTGGGTTCTTCCTCTCACTGCCTCTATAATATTTAATTGCTTACTCCTATTCTATAGAGTTGGTAACGTATATTATGTAAGGTTACAAGCAATATATGTAAGTGACTGTGTCGTTCTATTTACGCTATTTCATTGGTGGTGCACATCAAAGTAAGCTCATAACCTATTAGAAACAATTAAAATTCGAAGTAAGTTTGAAGGTTGTTGTTGTGTTGATGCCGCCGTACTCGTGTACCCCCATGTAGATATATCTCTATTATATGCCATTCTTTTTGCTTAACAATTAGTACCGTGCGATCTCGCCAATATTAATCGAGGTTGTTTCAACATACCATAGTCTCAATACTCTAAAATTGAAACTGTGATATAAACCGATCGATAATACCTAAACAAACTCAACATGGCAAGGTTTAGTCTATCTCCACCATCTGCGTCCTCCATAAAACAGAGAGAGGAACAGCAACAACAACAGCAATCAAAGGATGCACCGCAGTGGAAATGGAACTATCCACCACAGGATGGATATTCTTATCGACAATCTTCTATACAACATTCTTCAACGGATGAGGAGTCATCGGATGAGTCGTCAACAGACTACAGCTCATCAGAAGAAGATGTAGAACAATCAAATAATAAAGATGACGAAAGCTCTAACATTAATGATGATGATGAAGAAGAAGAAGAAGAGCCACCCCATCCATTAGGATTTGAAAAGTATGGTAAAACTAGATTCGGCTTCTCGCCTCAATCAACCTCCAACACATTCAATAATCGTACACCAATACGAGGAGATATATTTAATAGAGATGATGAATATGCATGGAATGCTTTAATTCATATTGATAAGAAGAAGGGTGGTGACAATAATAGTTTAATACCCACATATCATTTAAAGTCTCGAAGTTATATACCAACATCAAATTTGTTAGCTGGGGCTACTTCATTCCAATATCAAGAGAAGAAGGATAATGATAATGATGATGGTATGGAGGATTTATTATGTGGTATGGATAGGATTGCAAATTTGGTAAAGGCAGCTAGTTATGTCCAAACTCCGCGAGATGATACAACACCTTCACAAACTAATACAAGTACACCTCGATCAACATCGAAATTATTACAACTGGCAACAATATGTGAACAACAACAAAATCAATTATCTACTGAAATGTCATTAATACAACAACAAAGAAGTGAATCATATAAACAATCATGTCAAGGATTCCTATTACTACTAAAGGCTGATGAAAGTAAAGTTAATATTGCCAATGAACGTATTAATAAACGTTTATCAGACATACAACAAATTGAAGAAAAGAATAAACAAGAACAATTAGCACATGAAGAACAAGTACAACAACAATTAAAGGCTGAACAAAGGGCTAAAGAAGAATATGATGCAGCATTAGCAGCACAAAGTGAAGAAGAACGGATTAAACATGAACAACATTTACAATCATTGGCTATAGCCGAGAAGGAAGCTGAAGAAGAGGCTGCTAAAAAGACAGCTTACATAACACGTGCCAAATCTCTAATAACAAATCTTGAAACTGTACGATCGACATTATCAAACTTTGATAAAAGTAAAAGTGTTAGTAGAAGAAGATTACAATTTAAAAAGATTGTAAATGGTAAGATTAATACATTGGCACATGATACCAACAAGATATTGGAAGTTAGTCGTATGGTTGGTGATGCTATTACAAATGCTACCAATGATGATAATAATGCACAAGGAGGAGAACCGGTTTTATCAATGGGTAAAAGGTATTTAATAGATTTATTATGTTCCAATCTTATTGTACGTGTTCAGGCTGATGGATTTAATGGAACACGAGGTGATGGATTCCCATTAGCAAACATGTTTGCACAAGTTAGTTTAATGTGTGAGGAAATAAATCCAGTATTGGAAGGACATTTATATATGGTCTGTCCTATGGCTATACCTACATTAAGTTTAAATGATGATAGTAATAATGAAGGAGGAGGAAGTAATAAGAATAATGAAGATGATTTAATGACAGGTTTGGGTATGATACGTGATAAGAAGACTGGTGAATTTGAATCGTTTGATAAGTTCCTAAATAGGACGGAGGGATGTATTTCAATAATGGCAAATATTATGTCATCATTACCTTCGGAACATACATTACTTGGGGGGCATGTGGGTGCATTGACATGGTTACAACGATTTGTTGATTTGTTACCCCCACCGCCTGCCAAACCTTTGCCATTACTTACGGCACCAGTATTAGTTGCCTTCTTGACGGGTGCTGGACATATGCTTGCCAATAAGTTTCCCAATGAGTTTATACCATTACTTAATAGTATTACAAAGGATGTTATGAATAGATTGGATGATAGTTCTGTGGGTGTTCCAAGCGCTACACGGTTGAAAAAGGTTTTAGAAGATGTTGGATTAGATGGGATGAAGAAAGATTTGCCGCAGGGTGCAGTTGAGGGATTATATGATGGTAAAGGAGGAGGAAATATATCTTCTGCTAGCTTGGGGTCTCAGTTCAAGACGACGGCAGCGGAAGCACCAGCTCCGCCGCCTTCATCATCTACATTTGGACAGCAGCGGCGAGAGCAACAACAACCAATACAAACATCTTCTCCTTTCCAATCTCAAGCAGCTCCTGCCTCGTCGCCTTTTGGTGCTAGTACGAACACTAGTGGTTCTACCTTTGGTGGCATGTCATCCACAACTGTACCAATGGACAATTCATCCTCTTCTTCATCGGCCTTTGGCAGTAGCTTTGGAGCAACATCAATGGGGGCAACAACAACAACACAACCGACCCAAGGTTTTGCAGCGCCTACATCTAGTCCATTTGGAGGTAATACTCAACCATCGCCATTCGCTGCTACTCAACAAGCAGCAAGTCCTTTTGGAACTACTCAAACATCGACGACATCATTTGCTACACAGTCGGCACCTGCGCCTAGTCCGTTTGGAACTTCTACGAATCAAACATCTTGGCAATCTCAGCCGCCACAGCAGCAACCTCAACAACAACAAGCTGCAAATTCATTTAGTTCGTTTCCTCAACAGCAACAGAATGCAAGTCCATTCAACTCTTCCCCATCTGCTTCTGGAGGGTTCGGTCAGTCTCCTTTTTCCAATACAACTCAACAGACCAATACATTTGGATCATCAGTGCCAGCTGCTAGTCCGTTTGGTAACAATCATCAACAGCAACCACAGACGAGCACATTCGGCTCTTCGGCACCGGCTGCCAGCCCATTCGGTAATCAACAGCCACAGACAAATGCATTTGGCTCTAGTCCGTTTGGTCAACAGTCACAGACAAATGCGTTTGGCTCATCGGCACCTGTTGCCAGTCCGTTCGGTAATACACAACAGCCACAGACAAGTACATTTGGCTCTACTCCGTTCGGTAACACAAATCAACAACAGCCACAGACAAGTACATTTGGCTCATCTAATAATGCGTTTGGTGGCAATAACAACTCGTTTGCTCCCAGTCCGTCGCCCTTTGGCAATAATAACAATACCAATAATAGCGGCCAACGATTCGGACAAAACAACAACACAAGTAGTGGTAATAAGCCTCCATGCAAGTTCTTTGCACAAGGCAAGTGTCGAAATGGCGCCAATTGTAAGTTCTCACACGATTTGCCTCCTGGTGGTAATCAAAATCAATCTTCTGGGTTTGGTGGTGCAAGTGGCTTTAGACAGCAGCAATCCAATCCTAGCCCCTTTAGTGGTGGTGGTAGCCAAGGTTTTGGACAAAACAACAATAATAACAGTGGTGGTGGACGTACGAAGCCTCCGTGTAAGTTCTTTGCTCAGGGAAGGTGTCGAAATGGCGCTAATTGTAAATTTTCGCATGATCTGCCTCCTGGTAATCAAAATCAAGCGTCTACTGGTGGTTTTGGGGGCGGAGGGTTTGGACAGCAGACTAATCCCAACCCCTTTCGAGGTGGTGGATTCGGTGGACCAAGGAGATAGCTAAAACTCTAATTATACTTTCGTATTACAACCTATAATACATGCTGAATATGAATATGTGTAGCACACTTTATCTCCGATGTAGTGTGTTAGAACGCCATTCATTCTCTGATTCTATCCTTTGTTGTACCTCTGTCATCACTCTATCTCTAACATCATCAAAGAAAGCATGCCCAAGCGCTTCTCTAGCTGTCCATCGCTGGAAGATGCGCGTTTCACAGTTTATGAAGATGAAGAGAGATGATATGAACTTCTGTTAGTATAATGTCAATCAAATAAAAGACAAACTAGTCAAATCACGCACCTGCTCATGATCGTATACCAGCAACTTGTCCAACAAGTCAAGAGCCTCTGTACTAGGAATAGGAGTATCGGACGATAGAAAGGAAAGCCATGGTTTACGTCTACTCATATCATTATTCAATAAGGACGATGTTGGTGCATCCTCAGATGATGACGACGATGACGATGATACAGAAGCTGAACAATACTTGCCTATAGCTGCACGAGACTTTGATGACAATCTCACATTACATTTTCGACAATAAGGAAGGAAATCTCTCGTGCCCAAGACAGAGACAATCTTCCCCAATTGATCTTCATTATCCTTGCCTCTAAAGAAGGGCTCAACTCGAAACAATAATCCTGCTAGCATACAACCCACAGACCATAGGTCAATTGCATAGTCGTAATATCCAAAACCGATCAATAACTCGGGCGATTTGTAATGCCTCGATGCCACACGTACATTGTAGTCTTTTCCAGGAAGGTAAAAGTCTGCCAAGCCTAAATCAACTAGCATTAATGGCGGTGGTGGCAATGGATGTGGCTGATGCTGTTCTTGTTCATCTTTCTCTTCATTTATACTGTCAGATCGATTAATCAAGCAGTTTCTCGGTTTGACATCTCTATGGATGATACCTGCCGAGTGAAGACCGTCGAGTGCAATTAAAAGATGACATAGATAATACTTCATTTCAATTTCATTGAGATAACTAGTATCTGCATTGATGCCCTTTTGAGCAGATATTCCATGACAAAACCATTGTGCCTTTTGTCCTGCATGTTCCAATACTAATGAAGGTAACTGTTGCTGTTGATGTGGTTGTATTCCAGAAGAAACTTTATTGTTCTTCTTTGCCGGTATTGTTGTTGATGAGAGTTCAGAAGCTTTCTTCTTTTGCTTTTGCCTAATAATTTCAGCTGCATCAGTTATTGAGCCAATGTTATCTTGTTGCAACTTTTTTCCCTTTGTGTGATGCTGATTATGATGACGACGCTGTTTCTTATTAGAAGGACTACTTTGTGTATGTTTTAGCTTCTTCTCTGCTAGCTTTGAATTACTACTACTATCATTATCCATTGAATCTGGAAGCACAATACCAACAAGCTTACAAGAAAACAAGAAAAAAGGATGGAGTGTTGAGTGTTGCATAACAAAAAGATACATACTATACACAAAGAAATCAAAATAAACTTACTCTAGCAAGATTTGGTAATGATATACAATGTGTAAGAACTAACAATTCCCTTCTGATCTTTCTTTCAGACACTGGCTTGAGACATTTAAGTACAACAAGTGATTGTATATTAATCACTTCATCTTCTTTATCGTTCCTTCTTTTGGGTATCTTTACTTTCTCTTCTATCTCTTCAGTTGTTTCCCCACATAATTTGCCACCTCCCTTGACATTCAATATCTCTTGCTTATTCTCTTCCCTTATTATTGTGTTGCTACTGCTATCATCCCATTGTATATCCACGGCTTCAAAGACATCGGAAAACTTGCCAGCTCCCAGTCGGCGTATTAATTTGTATCTCGTATACGGACGACGCAATGTTGATGATTTAGATGGTAGATATCTAAAATCTATATATGATTCTTTACCAGTACTACTATTATCAACTACCATATCATCGGTAGTACTTTCATCATCATCAGAGGAAGCTTGAAATGATGACCATGTAATATCATCTCGTTCATCATAAGTGTAATAAGATGGATGCCGATATAAGCAGCCGTGTGGATACGCCCTACTTCCATCTACTGGTAGAAGAGTGTATGCAAGTATTATATATGCAATGATAGCCGCCAGCATGGTGATAGGCCGAGATATAACATCTACTACAAGTCTAAATGGGGATAAGTAGGGAAAAATAATTTAAATGTTTGGCGATCAAACGATCAAGCTCTAGAGCAAGACGACAAAAAAATGATAGGGTAATGCTATACATTGCGTCCTTCCTATCCTATTCCTTATATAATACATCCTATTGATACTACTAGTACTATAATTGTAGCGACAGATTTGCAAAGCATCAAAATTTGCAAAGAGGTAAGATGTCTTTTTAATAAGAAAAACTAAAACAGGTGCATGCACCTTAATTATATAATACTTCACCATCTAACCTACTTATACCAAATTTAATAACATTATACCTGCACATAACCAAATCAAAGAAGTATGGACTCCGCAACAATTGCCCGTATGATCGAGAATGGAGAGATTGATGAGGATAAAGTCTTATTCCAAAGTACACAGGACTTTGAATTGCCAGCTGGTTCATCTATATCAGATGTAATCAAGGAGGCGAATCTTGTAACTCCTCGGTTGGCAGTATTAAGGAAGGCACATTTCCGATTCAGTACTCTATCAAAAATTACTTATAATTCATCAATGGACTTTGAACGATACTATCGAGAGTTATATGATGATATTCAAAAACATCGTGACGTCTGGTTTGATAAGTTATATAATGTAGACAATCCGGATCCTACCCATGTTGAATTTTCTGTCGGGATATTGGGCACGTTATGTACTATATTAAGGCAACGTGGGGATCTTAAAGCTTGTTCTGAAGTAATGGTAACATACATGGCTGTTCTTAAAAGATACCAAAAGATGACTGAAGGGTGTAACAGTCAAGCACAGATTGATTGTTGTGAACAGCTTACATACAAAGCTAATATAATCCGCATCAACTTGGGTGGACAATTGTTTGATAAAGATATGGCTGGTTCAGCTTTCAGGGAGGCCGTGGCATTTGAGAAGAAGGAGAAGCTTCTTGGTAGATATGATTTAGACGGCCAATCCCCTGATATGGATGGTATTTTTGAGCAGTTCATTGGCCATAATCGTTATGAGGAGGTAACTGATGATGAGATCTTAAAAATACTAGTGTACATGAATAAAATGATGTCGGGATCGGATGATGAGCCGCAGCTAAAACTGAGAGTGTGTGGCTGCTGTGACAAGAAAGAGACAATGCACGGTGACTTTAAGAAGTGCTCTCGATGTCACGAACAGCCTTACTGCAGCAAGAAGTGTCAGGAAAGTTCGCGTTTGTATTGTTTTATCATGTGTTATGGTGTGTTCAATATGAAGTGTTGGTGATTTGAGTGCTTTCTTTCATTTATGATTGTCTTTGCAAACTGCATGTACTAACATAAGGTCCTTCATCTCTCTTCATCTTCATAAACCATGCTAACGTGCATCTTCAAGACGACAGATTGGAAGATTCATAAACATCTGTGTGGCAGTAAAAACAATACCAATCTTGATTCAGATACTCTGCTTGGTTTAGCAAAGTTATTGGTGAAGAATCATACTGCTACCGTGGATATGAGGTCAGAGAAGAAGATTGTGTTGAGACAGAGACAAGATGCAACAGCAAATCTCGTCAAGAAGCTCAAGATGATGTTAACGAGAGAGTTTAAACAATACAACTCGAACACGACGGTCAATGACGCCGCTTCTGACCCAGCCTTCTGTGCTGCTCTCGCGGAATTCTTTTCTCAACAAAAGGGGTATGAACTTTGGAAAGAACTATGTGTAGGATTTAAAGAACAGCTGGAAATAGAAAAGGTTGTGAAACGTGAGTTGAAATGCTTAACAGTTCCCGATTCTGTTATTCGGGATGTATGTCAAGAGATAGCTGGAAAAACACAAACACATATTGGTTTAACACTAGCCGATGGCAATACGTCAGAAATGCTTGACATGGACAGACACAAGCGACTTGTCGACGGACTTTTTGCTCATACAAAAGAGTTTATCAGTGAGCACCTGGAATACGATTCTTATGAAGGTCTGAAAAAGCTGGGGGGAAATGTAGATTATCTCACTGGAACGGGTATCGTAATCTCAAAGTGGTCAGAGGCCGAAGAAGAATGATTGTATTATTGTGATTTAGTGTTTTTATATGTAAATGTTTCTCAGTTGTAGATGGTAAAGGAGAGAGACTCAGTAATTTAAACGAGATTGCATGTTAAGTGTGCTTGTCATTATCATATGCCTCTCTTCAAAGCTTGTCTTATAACTTTAAATGACTTTCAACAAGGAGGTAAATGCTCGACATTATTCCTAATGAGATAGTAAAGCACATCATCATTCCCACTCTTTACTGCCTTCGCTAATAGAACGCACAACTTCTCAACCTGCCCCTCTCTTGTGACCTTCCGAGCATTACAGATATTGAGATTTAGCCAATACATGTACTTGGGGATGTGTGCAAGACTGCTACTGTTGACACCGAGGTTGTTCAGATTCTCACATCGTTCTACCGTCTTGGCCCAATCTCTAATGTTCGGGTCTCTATTAACTGGTCCAATCTCCAAAGTATGAATAGAAGAGCTGTTTCCTAATCGTTCTAAGGACTGACGAAAAGCTGTGTATACAACTGGTTCCGCGGGTACTCCCTGACAATCATCGAGGCGCACCTGTTTTATGGTTCTATTATGTTCAAGTCCATTAGCAATAAGTAGCTTTCCTTTAGTTGGCATTGGACTATCATTGTAGCAACAAAACTCCTCGAGTGTTGTATTCTTCTTTAGCATATCGCGAATGTACAAGGCTCCAGCTACGCTTATAACGTTTCCCCATAGCAAAAGGCGAGTGATCTTTGAGTTGTTCTCCATGAATTGACAAATGTAACGTATTCCAGTTGAGCTTAGACCGCAGTAACTCAAGTCCAAGTCACAAACTGTATCGGGCAACAGATACAAGTATTCTGCAATGCTATCAGAGAGGTTTCTATTACCAGCAAGAACAATCTTGAACACCTTTGTATCTTCCTCTGACGATGACTCCTCCTTACTGTGGTTTGCTTTGGATCTTTCCTTAAGATGGATGAGTATCCAATATAGCTCAGTCGGTGATACGTCTTGAAACCCTAAGATTTAGTAATATAATGAGAGTTAGAAAGCAATATAATGAGTTAGAAAGCAACATAAAACAATTTAGCACTTCACTGTCACATACCTAATTGGAGAATACCACCAGAGATACACTTAGAGAATCTCTCTATTATGACCGCTGGTACTGATGGTGGCTGCTTTAGTTGTTGTTGTGATAAAGAAGTAGTGCCATTTGTCGAAGGTGTTGCTTGAGAAGTAAACCTAGTATGTGGACTATTCGATCGAGACCTGTTAGGGGGTGTAATTCCTCCACAACTACGGAGAACGCATCCATCGGCTAGCCTTTGTATGCCATTGATCAATTCGCTAATAATTGGTATATCCTCACGACTACGCTCACGTCGATGCATTATTTCATCAGCAGTATCACTAATGTCCATATCAGAGGCATCGTCGGCTGTTGACATGATTTTTATTGCAATTGATCAATATTAATGATATATCATTACACCGATCGATAATCATTGAATTAAGAGTGAATCAATATGTCGTCTCAACTCTCTTTAAGTCTCGATCTATGTAGCTCCTCACCCATCTCTCCCCCTATCCCCACTTCTACTCTATCGTGTGAGACATTGTGTAAGTAGTGCATGCTTAGTAGTAGGTGGAGTAGAAGGTAAGTGGTCAAGCTTCATTTGAGAAAGACGGTTGCATCGCCAATTATCAGGAATCAGAGTGAGAGAGAGCACTAGGTAGACTGCTAAAGAAAAGAGAGCAGAGGGCTATTAACTTGTTAGACATCGCTATTCATTGATATTGCATGTAGTTTCAAGTTCGGCAAACTATTTATTTATAATGTCTCTTGTAACTGTCACCCAATTTAAATTTCTTTTAATACATACAAGTGGCCCAAGTATATCGTATTTGCAATGTGCGTATATCCAACTCATAAGACGCTGTGAGCTTCAGGATATGTTTCTTCAGCCTTCTACAACATACTTTCTTCTGTTGAGGTTGTGTATGCACATAGTAGGCGTCATTCACGCTTTTTGTGGATTATGACGATAACATGAGTTGCCATGTATAGTAGATATCATCGCCAATTTCTTTTACTTCATTGTAGCCATGATACCTTCTGCCAATGATACGGCCAGGTTCTCTTCCTTTTCTCCCGGAGGATCATCTTCTCCTTCGCTGACATTGACAGCTTTAATCTCACCATTCACAACATGCATGGCGAATCGTTTACATCTCCCAGGCCCCAGGTCTTCCACAGGGCCTGGATGTGTTAGTTCCAAGTCTAGAGCACGTGTTAGTTTCGAGTTGGGATCTCCAAGAAAAGTGAGCATCGTACTTGCTGTTTTTTGACTCTTTGCCCAATTCATCATGACTGTAATGCAAGCAATATATTATTGTAAATGATAGAGATTCTTTGCAAGTTGTGGTTATAAACTGTTACTTACCTGCACCGTCATTTACCGCTAATATAATAACTTCTTGGACCCCCTTAGCACGTAGAGCGTCTTGGTTCTCTACATAATTGGGGATTTGTTGTGTAGATCATGTTGGAGTAAACGCCGCTGGGAGGCCAACAATGACTATATTCCTATCTTTGCAATAGTCTTTGATATTACTGTCATATAAAGAAGTGATGGGTCAAATAAGTATATACCTAATACATATATGAATATATGCATTTGATATATATACATGTTTACATCTACTCACATCTTCTCTGGTGGGAAGTTCTCTAAACATTTGTGATATAAACAAGCAAAGTTAAGGTGAGTGCAAGGTATATAGTAAGTAACAGATTGTTGACATCTTATCTCAATCCATCACATCAAAAGATACAACATAACATCAGTACAAACTCTCACTGTGCAGTTCAATTCCACTAGGGATTTGAGAACCCACAGTGGCAAATGATCGAGATATGCTGAGGACAGCTCGCCTTCCGATACTAATAGAGGTTGCTAGGCTAAACATAGTAGCGGTGAATTATCATAGTAATGTGATCGAGGCTGAGGTGAATTATGAATTGAAAAAAAAAGGTATCCTTGCCTAACTTTCGAGAAACAGCATTGGAAGATTGATAAGAAGCCCCTCTCACCTGTCAATATATCGTGGCAAATAGGTTCATAAAACCATGAGGCACCTTATTGCAATACTTATTCTACTATCCACTATCGGAGGGGCTAATGCCTGCTCTTGTCCTGATGGTAAGATATTGTTCATATGATATGTCTAATTTAAATTGTCTGTGTCGTCATTTATTTGGGGGGAGGAGTTTTTATGTATCTCTGTCACTCACCATATTACTTTTTCTTATATATAATCTCTTATAGATTCATCAGGTATCGTTAATGGACAAGCAGCTATACCTGGAGGACAGACTTGCTCAGATATTGTTGACTTTGAAGCAGACTCCTTCCAATGCAGTCAAGTTCAAAACATTTGTTGTGGAGGAAATGAAGATGGTACCGATGACTCTGCAACTGATGATGAAATTGAAGAAGAAGAAGAAGAAGAAGAAGAAGAAGAAGAAGAAGAAGAAGTTGTAATACCTGCACAGCAGCAGCCAGCGGTTGTCATCCCAGCTTTTGCTCCATGCACCGTATGCTCTGGTGGTATTACCGTAGATGGATCAGTTTCCGCTGGGGGAGGGAATACATGTACTGATTTAATGGTTGATGCCCAATCGGTTGCTGATGGTAGTGAAGAGTGTAACGCAATGAAAAGTGCGGAGTCTAGGTGTTGTCCTCCACCCCCTGAAAATTCATGCACTGTCTGTTCTGAAGGTTTAACTGTAGATGGAAGTGTAAGCCTTGGTGGGGGTTTGACATGTGGTGGAATGATAATTGATGCTGCCAATACTGATGAAGTTAGTGATGCATGTACTCAGATGAAGAATGTTGAGAGTATTTGCTGCCCAGTTACTGCCGAGAATCGTGAGTAGGAATTAGAATGTATGGTGTGCATATTCATACATTATATCTCATTTATTATTATCATATCATTTTTTTAGCATGCCCCGTTTGTGCCACTACTGGAATTACTGTAGTGGACACTGCAGATAATTATTGCACTAATGTATTCACGGAAGCATTGGCTATTGAAGAAGATACTGCAGCATGTGCATTACTAAAGGATGCCGAATCAACTTGTTGTCCTGTTATTGAAACACCATGCTCGGTATGTGCTGAAGGAATTACTGTCGACGCATCTCAGCCGGTAGATTCTCTTCCACAGGGGACAATTTGTGGTGATCTTGCTGCAAGTGCATTGCTAGTAGAGGATACTAGTGCTCAATGTACCGTGTTGAAGGGTGCCGAGGAAACGTGCTGCTCGCCTATTGTTCCTTGTACATGTGAGTTTGGAATGCTGTTACAAACATACTTGTTTCCTCTTTCGTAAGCTATTTGTTTGGTAATGACTCACCTCGACCCTTTCCATTTCTGCCATAATTAGTTTGTGAGGGTGGATTTACGGTCGACACTGCCACTGTGACGGCAAGTGGAGGGGTAACGTGTGAAGCTATTCAGGAAGAGGCTCTTTCTGTTGATGTTGAGAGTGTTTCATGTACTGCAATTAAAAATGCTGAAGCCACTTGCTGCCCTCCTGTTGTTGATCCATGTACTGTTTGTCCTACCGGTGTTACAGCTGATGCAACTACTTTATCTGCAGGAGTCTCTTGTGCGAACATTGTGGCAGAGGCTTTACTTATTGAAACGTCTACTACGGCTTGTTCTCTATTGAAGGACTCCGAGGCCGTCTGTTGCCCCGCAGTTGTTGACCCATGTGCAGTTTGTGTTAACGGTATTACGGCTGATGATACAGTAACTTTAAGTGATGGGACTTCGTGTGCAGCTGCTGTGGAAAATGCTCTACTCGTTGAATCAACGACGGCTGCCTGTATTGTAAATAAAGAGGCTGAGGTGACTTGCTGTCCACCAGATGTTGTCAATCCATGTTTAGTATGCCCTGGTGGAATCAAAGTCGACAATACTACAACTCCAAGTGAAGGAGTTTCGTGTGAAGAAGTTGTAGCGGAGGCTAAACTTATTGAAACGGATAGTACGGTTTGTCCTGTAATGAAAGCGGCCGAAGCAACATGCTGTCCCGCAGTATTGAATCCCTGCTCAGTATGTGCCTCGGGGATTACTGCTGTTGGAACGACTGTTGTTGGAAACGGGAAAACCTGTGCCGATGTTCTCGTTGATGCGCCACTTCTTGAAGCAAATACTATTGCTTGTGCACTTATGAAGGATGCAGAACTGAGTTGCTGCCCAGTGCCGGCTGTGAATCCATGTGACGTCTGTGCAGGTGGTATTACAGTCGAGGCCACTACCAATATTGGACTGGGAAAGACATGTGGAGATCTACTTGCAGATGCTTTGAATGTGGAGTCAGTCAGTGACAAATGCGCCAACTTGAAGTCATTAGAAGCTACATGCTGCCCTGCTGTACCTACAATCGCGCCAAGTACTTCACCTATTACAAATGCGCCAACTGTTGGAAATGCTACTATTGTTACATCAATGCCTGTGGCTTCTTCAACTATCGAAACAACATCTGCTCCATCAGTTAAGAGTTCGAGTATTGCCGCTGCCACGACCACACCACCTACACAAGCTGGAGTTCCTACAGTGCCTGTTACATCGGCACCAGTAAAGAATCTTGTAGTGGAAAGGGTAACGAGCAGTCCAGTTGCAAATAATTCTACTGATGAGATTGGAGTGGTTGAGCCTGCGCAGCTTCAGGATTATGAAGACAATTGTGCCACTTGGGCAGCCGAGGGAGAATGTATCGTGAACCCCACATACATGAACTCCGTCTGTGCTTTGTCTTGCTCGACTGTTGATGTCAATTCCTCCACAAGCTTGGCTGGGTCAGTATTCGCAGTGTTTGTTGGTATTATATCCTCATTGTATATCATAATCGTTGTCTAAGAAGGGTTTGGTCCTTGTTTTGTGCGTTATCTGTGAGGTTTTGGTCAAAATTAGTTGGTATCAGATCAATAGAGAGTTTAATCATTCAGTGTAAAGATCAATATAGCATGTGTTTAACTGCAAGTTGGGAGTACTTCCATACAATACTAGTTTAATGATCTAAAGTTAGATCAAATGAATCATATGCAACATATCCATTACACTTGAGAGGGTCTCAAAGAGCGTGAGTGTATATATGTGCATAAGGATACCACTATTCGATACACATTGATTGTCAACCTCAGACTTGCAGCATGCTCTAGAGAGAACGGCGTCACATATGGCCATAAAAATCAATACACGCATTGTCAGACAGCTGTTGTAAAGAATAATATGCTTGGGGTTGTGTAAAAATGGCCATTTAGAGAGATGATGGTAGTACCTCTGAGGTCAATACGTAGACCCACATAAAACTAGAACCCCCTAAGTACCATTTTACATTCTCATAAATCTTTGCTTTCAAACGATTGATGCTCCAACCAATGCAATTACTCTCTATCTAATACTAAAGAGTTGTTAAATAAATCGAAGATGAGGCACCTTATTGCAGTTCTTACCCTCTCCGCTATCGCCGTCATAAATGGTCAACAATGCGAATGCCCAGAGAGTAAGTCTAATATATCTAATAATATGTTCAATATGTATTTCCGCATTGTTTATATATTCTTTATTAAGATTGACTTGTTCATACTTATACCTTATCATCTAAACAATAATAAATTATTATAAACAGACTCAGTAGGCATTCTTGTCGAGGATGCATCGATACCCGCTGGTGGAACTTGCTCTGATATCGGTACTTATGATGCAGGTTCCCAATGGTAAGTAGAGAAGTTGTGTATTGATTTTCTATATTTACGTATTATTGTCAATTGTATGTAGACTTCCTCATATTCATATTATGTTTATATCTTATCTCTATAGTGATACTATAATTGATATTTGCTGTGATGGTGGTGGAGAAGTTATTGATCCTGAGGAAGAAGAGACTACAACTGAAGAAGGAGAGATAGATGAAGAAGAAGTTGTAGAAGGGGAAGAAGATCCTGAGATTCCTGATGTAACTCCTTGTTCTGTGTGCACTGGAGGTTTAACAGTGGATGGTTCAACAGGTGCAGGAGGAGGGAATACATGTGACGATCTCCTAGCTGATGCGCAACAGGTTGATGAAAGCTCGGATGAGTGCACAGCAATGAAGGGAGCAGAGTCTAGGTGTTGTCCTCCATCCCCTATGAATCCATGCTCAGTTTGCTCTGGAGGTTTAACAGTAGATGAAAGTGTTGGTCTTGGTGGAGGTAGAACATGTGGTGGATTATTAATTGATGCTTCCAATACGGAAGAGGATAGTGATGTGTGTACTCAAATGAAGAGTGTTGAGGAGACGTGCTGCCCTGCTCTTGTTGAAAATCGTGAGTACATAATACGAGTTTGTGCATATTGTATTTATACATTATTGATGAATGGATTATCTCATGTTCATTTACTGATGCCAATATTCGTTGTTTAGCATGTGCTGTTTGTGCCGATGGAGTAACTGGAGAGGATGCTGAGGGTGTTGATTGTGAACAAGTGTTAGAAGAGGCACTGCTCATTGAAGAAGGTACTGATGCATGCTCATTGGCAAAGGTAAGACGTATCAAATTATCATTAGTTATGCAGCATTTCTTTCCATCGGCCGTCTTCTAAACACAAACTACTTTTTTCTTTAGGATGCTGAATCGATTTGCTGCCCTGCGGTCATTGAACAGCCCTGTGATTGTAAGTAGAAGCTGTGTTCAATGTTGTTGATTATATGTATATTACTGTAACTCACTGCAATGTTTTATTTACATTTTAGTTTGTGGTACTACTGGAATCACTGTTGATGGAGATAGCTCGACTAGTGTAGAGGGATTTACTTGTTCGGATGTTGCCAGAGAGGCTCTACTTGTTGAGGCGGACAGTACCTCGTGTCCTTTGTTTAAGGCAGAGGAAGCAATATGCTGTGCTTCTGCTGTGATCGATCCCTGTTCAGTGTGTGAATCTGGAATTACGGCTGATTTGTCTACAGTTGTTGGAAATGAAAAAACTTGTGCCGATGTTATCGTTGATGCCGCTCTCCTTGAAGCTGACAGCCCGAGTTGTGCTCTTATGAAAGATACAGAGCTTAGTTGTTGTCCTGAGCCTGCTGATAATCCATGTGCTGTATGTGTTAACGGACTTTCAGTTGAGGAATCTGTAGAGATTGGCAGTGGAAAGACATGCGGAGATCTCCTTTTGGATGCTATCAACACTGAAGAAGACAGTGATACTTGCACAATTATGAAGAATTTGGGAGGTAACACGTGTTGTCCATTGACTCCTACAATTACACCTGTTACTACAAATGCGCCTACGGTTACGCCTCCTGCTGTCTCGTCTATATTGCCTACTATTGGAAACACAGCAAATACTTTAACATGGGCTCCTACAGTTGTAATTGCTTCGTCTTCATCTATTCCAACTGTTGGAGTTGATACAGTGCCTGATACATCAGTTCCGGTGGCTTTAATCGATAATATCGCAGGGGCATTTACTGACAGTCCAGTGTCTGTCTCGACTGAGCTACCGGTACCTTCTACACTTGAAGATAACAATGAGAATTGCTCTGCGTGGGCAGCTGCAGGTGAATGTTTGGCAAATCCAGATTACATGAACTCCGTCTGTGCCTTGTCTTGCTCGACTGCTGGTGGTACAAGTGCCTCAACTTGCTTAACTTGTTCAAGATTTACTGGTTCCTTGCTGATTGCACTTGTTTATTTGGTTGGTCTTGCCTAAGAAGTTGTTGTGATTTGAAGTTAAATGTTGAAGATTTTATTGGTGTTGCGTTTCTCTAAAGTTAATGAGTTAAGTTTACATCAACTTAAAGGTAAAGATATACAAATTAGATGACATTTTCATCAAACTCTACTAGCCGTCATTCGCATCCAAGATATTTCCATCTCCTCTCCAACGACCGACGGAGATGATATTGTCACACCCTTCCCGCCCTTCAACTCCTTGAGAAATCCAACAGGCGATGTCTACAACTCCAAAACCAAGTACCTGCAGTGATATGTTTCTGTGACAATATATAGTCAATCCATGTTTTTATTATTGGCATATGCTTTGATATTATTAATTCTTCCCCTTCTAAAAGTCTTGATAGGAACTATACTTTGCATGGGTTAGCTTAGAGGATACCGGCCATATCTTTTTGGCATCTCATTTATGCATTTAGATATTGGCATACCTCAGCCAAGCTTGATGCCATACCAACTAACCCCACCTACATTCTTTGGGGGCATCAACCTCTACATAAATAATATATAAATAAATATGGCTACTGAAAATCCTGTTGTATTCTTTGATATCACGATAGGTGAGTAGGATACCAATGATAATTTATATTTGTGTCATCACTTACCCCCCTATCTTGTCTGATGATGTTTGCACTTTACAGGTGGTTCTCCTAAAGGAAGAATAGAAATGGAATTGAATGCAGATGTTGTACCACTTACTGCAGAAAACTTTCGGTGTTTATGTACAGGGGAGAAAGGTGTTGGCAGATCTGGAAAGATCTTGCATTTCAAGGGGAGTAGTTTTCATCGCGTTATCCCAAAATTTATGGTGAGTATACTGTTATCGTTAATTGAAATTGCTATGATGATGTGATTTATATGTATCTCATACTATCTTACTTACTATCAACAGTGTCAAGGTGGGGATTTCACTAGAGGAAATGGAAGAGGGGGAGAATCGATCTATGGGGAGAAATTTCCAGATGAAAACTTTAACCTAAAGCATACGGGACCAGGTGAGTTGAGATGTATCTTCATTTATATGACATGACAACTATTTCTAATAGGATATTCTATGTTTTGATTAGGAATACTATCAATGGCTAATGCTGGGAAAGATACAAATGGATCTCAGGTATGCTTATTGTACACTCTATGTACTTTCACTTGCTCATTTGTCGTGCATACTATACTAATCCTGATATCAATGATATTTAAAACCATAGTTCTTTCTTTGTACTGCAGAGACACCTTGGTTAGACGGTAAACATGTAGGTAAGTGATGTGAGGAGTTCGTTGTGCATAATATAATATGACTTGATTGATCTAACTTCTTGTTTGATATTAGTCTTCGGGAAGGTTGTAAGTGGTATGGATGTAGTAGCTGCAGTCGAACAGGTTGGTAGCCAAGATGGTCGAACTCGTGTTCCTGTGGTTATTTCAGATTCGGGTCAACTAAGATGAACGATGCGATGTTTGCTTCATTAAATAAAGTTGGGAACTGAGGTAATATTCTTACATTAAGAGTATAGACTTGTGGCTATGATTCAATTCTTTTTATGTTTATTATTAGCGTTTATCTAGAGTGGGTGAAGTGTGATGAGTGTTCATGTGAAAATGGGCATGTGTCAGAAGACAGGAATGGGGTTGTTATTCCTATTCTTTCTCTTTTATCTGCAATATTCTTCTTCTTTCTTTCTTTCTTCTGGTATATCATGATGCTGGTAGTAGTGATGTCATGGGTGATCGTGAGTATGAGTGTCTAGAAAAGACGGATCTCGCACTCCGTGAGGAGAGACTACATGGTGATGTTGACATGACAGTGTGACTTGGTGAGGGTGCAACTCGTGCTCGGCCGCCGGTTCTTGGCGATGAAGCTACCATTATACGTCTACGAGTATGACCGGTCACGCTATCATAGCTACCCTGACGGGAATGTCGAGAGGATAGTCTTGAGGAAACAGATAAGTCGTCAGCCTTGCTTGGATCTATTTGCATCCCCTTCACTGAGCTGGTTACACTTGATATGGTTGTCTGTGTGTTTTGATGCTGCTGCTGCTGTTGGCCGTGATGCGGAGGTAGTTGTCCTTGTTGTTGAGCGGCAACCTGTTGTTGTGCCTGCTGATGCTGTATATTCTCTTGGGGTAAATTATCCTGACCTAAACTACTCGTCAAAAGTCGTTTCAACTTGGGACGGGCCATAACAACATGCTCATCATCCTGACGAAGTCCAACATGTGTTGCAATAGCACGTAAGAATTGATCCCTAACACTAGAGGATATTAATCTTCTGTATCTTCGATCCTCCATGGAATTTAGTATAGCAGAGAAAGCCACTGCTGAGGGATTAATCTCGACAAAGGATGAATCACAAACGGATAACTCCGTGATATATCTTGAGAGGGCATATAAATCTTCCTTGGATGAATCACTAACTTGGGGAGGTAGTAGTAGTAATAGGTGAGATAGGAAGGACATACTCGTTGGGGGGTGGATATGCCAATTCAAGCTTGTCAATACACTCCATTCCATTTCCTCAATATGCTTTGGTCCAAACTGTCCTCGGCTTAAATTGGCAAGAGCTGGATATTTATTGATGAAAATAATATTAAGGAGGTTAGTAATACAATTTATAAATTGCGGAGGAACTTTGCATGCTCACCGCAGTTAATAACAGAAAAAAATGATATAAATATTTATATACTCACTTGTCAATTTAATCTTCCGAACTTCATGAACCTTAATAGCAATATGCAACGTTGTTAAACTAGCCAACAACGCCGTACTACCATTACATCGATTACTCCGCGTGGCTAAGAATCGATCGAATAAACTCATACTAACAGCAACAACCTCACGTGATAAATCAAAATGATCTATAACATTGAATGACCAGTGACATATCTTCTCTCTCCATGCCGAATTTAATGGAGGTATTGTTTCATCTACTATACTGGAAGGCGCCTGTGGAAATGCACCCACCACTTTAGTATTATTATTGTTTTTATTATCAGGACGACGATAGGAATATAAAGTCCTCTCCTGGTGGCACATCATTGATAATCGATCAATGACACATCCTCTTGTTAAATTCCCTATAATATCACCATTACCGGAATCGCCACCAATCCGAGCCTCATGATATTGAGAGTAGGAGCTGTTCATCATCATATTGTTTATTATTTTATTGGTTAACACAGGGCCGTTCCTCCATCCTCATATTATTACCAACCAAATGCCACAGCAATCGTCCACACAAATGAAACACCTCATTTTGTTCTATGGTATCCTATCTCTGCCATTGCTTCTCTAGAGGGAAACTATTTCATCCACGTCATTCAAATACCCGGTGATTTGCTTCACAAAGGTAAATGACGGGGGGCTGTTCTAAAAGTGGTATCTTTTCTCAAAGACTGAGAGTTTGTCGCAGTCGCATGGGGCTGATGAAAAGATCTAATTGCAATCATATCACTCACCTCAAAGCATACTTACTTATATACTTCATCTATCACTCACACGATCGATACAATCATACGCTTGGGTATTGAGCAGGTTATAGAGGATTGTGTTGCAATTAAAAATATTTAATTGAGAATACGATTGTGAGGATACCAGGGAACCAAGTGCTGCAATCGATACAATCAAAGCAATCACAAGATCGATACAATCACAATAATAATTTGATAGAAGGGGCAGTAGCTTGGGTTATTTAGAGCAGAATTGCAATATCCATATCAAATTATTACAATGCCTCCACATACACGACAAATTGAAAGTCTATCCGACTCATCTGATCGATCTGGCAATAATAATAGCAGTTCATTGATGAGTAACAATAGTGATAGTCTATCGGCATTACTCAATAGTTCATCGAACAACAAC
>Ga0214479_100381_pt1 | contig 27168 bp, 18 predicted proteins | sample M1_20Mar14CPVII9_5_FD_165054 | JGI IMG/M metagenome (GOLD analysis project Ga0214479, IMG submission 165054) | Marine eukaryotic communities from Monterey Bay, California, United States - M1_20Mar14CPVII9sort6BwellE14 | ecosystem: Environmental > Aquatic > Marine > Unclassified | place: USA...
TCTTTGTGATTCTATGCTAGCATTAAATGTTGAATAAAAGCGTATGTGTTGACGCCATAGAGTATTTATAGCAGTAGAGAGAGCGGAGATAGTTGGGGGGATTGGGGGAGGAATGTCATCTCTTCTTTTGTATGTTTGAAATGAAATTTTGTGAAAATGAGCAAACTAAAATATGTCTGAGAATCAGAAGATCATGAGCTATTGATTGCACTACTTTTTAGCTTCAAAACGGTGTACTAAACGTCCCAAAAGACCGTATTAAAGGCAAGATACCGACCAGGATACCCAAATTCCTTAAAATGAACATGTCAAATAGAGCGCTTGAAATATTTTGAGATTTCAAATGACCGTAACTCAAAAAGTATACCGATCTGAGATTTCAGATTATTTTTCCCTTAACCAGCTCAATGAGATCTTTCATTTGGCGCCCTCAGATAGTTACTCCGCCATAAATGGTCATATGTAGACCCAAAATGCTATAACTCATTCCTTAAAATGTCAGCTCCTCTAGGTACTTATCTATCATAACATAATACCATAATACTAAAAACAATGAAACTACCTCCATACTACTATTGTGTGCTGCTACTGCGGTTCCCTGACTATTCATCGGCATTCTCTACAGCATCATCATCGTCATCTATGCCTTCTTCATCAAGACTAAACATCCACAACAATAAATTATTTGCTACAAATCCATTCAAATCAATTTTGTCGAATATACAACAACAAGGAATGTCAAGCATATCATCTGATAGTATCGGAGAATTACAAAAGGTACTTTCTTCTCATTCTATTGGCTCATGGGATGATATACGAAATCAATTGCAATCAAAGCAAGTAACAAATGACGAGATCAAATTTCGAGATAATCTTGATAAAGGATATGGCAAAGGTTCTCCGCTACATAAACTACGATTATTCGATGAAAGTAATAAGGAAGAGGATGTTAGGGTTACACTATATAGAGACAGTGCTTCATGGTGTCCGTATTGTCACAAGGTGTGGGCAACACTGGAAGAAAAGCGCATACCATACAAGGTAGAGAAGATCAACATGAGATGTTACGGTGAGAAGCCAGCTTCGTTCAATAGGCTTCAACCAAGTGGGGCTATACCGGTGGCTATCATTGATGGAGTAACATACAATCAATCTAACGATATCATATTTGCCTTGGAACATCAATTCCTAGATCACAAAGCATTACTTCAAAGAGATGACAATAGACAAATGGCAAAGGCACAAGAACTACTTAGGTTAGAACGAACACTATTCTCAGCTTGGATGTATTGGCTCACATCGAAAGATAGTCCCAGGGGAGAATTACGTTCCAATTTCATATCTGTACTATCAGAGGTTGAAAGTGAATTGTCAAATGCAAACGGACCATTCTTCCTTGGAGATGAAATATCATTAGTTGATATGATGTTTGTTCCTTTTCTTGAGCGTATAGTCGCATCGATGCTATACTTTAAAGGGTTTGAGATTCGTGTTGCGCCCGGAGAAAAGACTAACTATCCTGCCATCAATCGTTGGTTTGATGCTATGGAGACGTTGGAATCGTATCAACTTACAAAGTCAGATTACTATACACACTGTTGGGATTTGCCTCCGCAACTAGGAGGGTGTTTTAAAGAACCCGGAAGTGAAGAATTCCAAGATGCAATCAATGGCAAGACACCAGGAAGCTGGCATTATCCTCTCATTGCGCACGAGGGAGAACCAGATTGGACATTCTGTGGTGATAAAGGAGCTGCCAAGTTAGAAGCAGTGGAGAGGGTATCAGCAAACCATCAAGCTATCGTTAAGTTTGCTTGTCGAGGCGCTGGAAGTGCTGGATTTCCTCGATATGGCGCCGAGCTTTCAGATCCTAATGCAGTATCAAATGAATCCGTTCAGCCTTTTGTTGATGCGTCATTAAAGATTATACTCACAAAACTGCTGGACGGGGAGGTTTGTGATGAAGCAATGAATAATTTGGTAACAGTCCTGAAGAAAGAAGATGGTTTGGATGAGCAGGTTGCTATGAGTTTAGCTTACTTAAGAGACCGTGTCGGTGTTCCGCGAGATATGCGATTACCAGCCGCACGGCAATTCAGAGCATCCTTGAATTGGGCAATTGATAAGTTAGCTTAACTTCTGCTTTAGCTTGTTGGCTATGTACACCTAAAGTAGAAACGACATTAAACTCCAATGCCAAAGAATAGACCCTTGTTGCCATGCTCTGTTAAACATGCATCAATCTTTAGTGGTATTCCTTGCATGGCTTTTCTAAACCCTATTCCTATGCTAGAGTGACGGAGCCATTCATTTGCATCTTCTGATGTTGATGAAGTTGGCAGTGCCTGAGCAACACACCAATCTCCGAACACAATAATGGTACCACTACTCAAGAAAGGGGATTTGACTATACGCTCCAATGGTACACGGACTTCCATACTTCCCGATATTGCATTCTTAATAGCAATTGGAGGTCGGAACTGATTTTCACTACCTCCTCTGACAAACTGCTTTATGGCTTGCAGTGGGCTTGTTTCCTCTTTTTTCTCTTTCTCCGCTGATTGATCTATATTTGATGATTGTTGGTAATTGTATTTATAACCTCTTATCCGAGCTGACGACAGACCCAACAAGATAGCTTCGTGCCGTGGTAGATTCCTAGTAGACGCCGAGACTACATTTTTCATTGTCAAGTCTATTGCAGCAACTCCTTCTCTATTATTGTGTAAAGGCATTACTTGCTGTGATGTAATAGTGCCAGTAGCATATTGTAAAGTCTTGGCGCTATCCTCCTTCTCAACTTCTAATGCTTTTGAATCATCTATATTCCATCTACCCCCAGCACTACCAATAGCTGAAACAGTCGATCTTAGAGGCCGAGATAGTATATTCCACTTGTGTTTGTAAGGTCCAATATCATTAGATGTACTAGCTATATATTGTGCAAAATCATCATTAGTGAATGGATCTACCCGTTCTAATCTCGTTGATATAGCTTTGGGCAAGAATGATGATAGACGATTCATCTGGGGTAGCTTCAGTCTCATACTTGCTCCTGTTCGAAGAGGAGAGCTTGTAATTGGTGTAATACTTTCATTTGAATCGGTCTCACTTTCTGGCATCTTTGCCTTGTTTTCACCACTACTAACACCTACATGATCACGAAATATCTCAAGGTCATAACCAGAATTACTACCAGATAAATAATCATCTTTGATACTAAATCTCCAATTCAAAGGCCCTGAGGTTACAGATTGTTGCCATTTATTTGCAGAATCTGATCCATCTCGACTTTGACTACTACTCTTTCCCTTTCTTATATTGACTGTTGCAACCTCACCACCACCAAAGGCGTTGTTGTGTTTCAAATCAAGCTCACCTTCCCACTCATCAGAGTATAAAGACTTGGTAACTCCATATTCAAGAGATGTGTATGGTTTATTTTCGGTAGCAATTATTTGAAGTTCAGCAGTTTTATCTGATGTTGGCCTTGGTTGAATGGCGTGGATAGTTGAGAAGATTGCAGACTTCCCTCTTCCCTTGCTGCTCCCAACCCTTTTGGGAAATACAGAAAGTTGTGACCAGAGATCATGACGGATTTGAAAGTTTGACCCAGGCACAAGCTGAACCATTCTTGCAATTTTGGATGGACGAGTTCTACCAGAGACTATTTTGTATCTTATATCAGATGACTGTTGTGATGGTGCTTCAGTGCTTGTTTCCTCTTCTTTGATTTTGTCTATAAAGCTGATGTGTAATGGTGATGCTGCATTATTACTTGGTTTTGCCACTTTGACTTCTCTTACTTTCAACTCGACATGGCCAACATTATCATCATCGGTATCTTTTGGAACTAAGACAGCTCCGGTAACACTATTCATGACATATCCCTCTTGTAAATACAAGTCATTAATTTTCTTAGCAGTAACCTCCATTGTCTCTGGAGATAATGTCCCTCCAATTAGCTTTGATTCTTTTGCGCATCGAACAATATCATCAGGGTCAAGTACTTCAGAACTAGGTGCAGATACAGATGTAACTATAGTAGAGGATAATAGTTCTCTTTGTTTCTTAATCTTTGATTGTTCATCTTCTACATCATCTCTTTTCTTGAATGGATTTGCTGGTATCTTTTTTGATAGTGATTTAAATGGTTGAACCATTATTGTTTGTATGGAATCTAGAGAATCATTAACAGATGAACCAATAGACTTCTTCTTCTTCTTCTTCTTCTTAGGTGATACCCCACCTCCTCCGCGGATATGTTTAGTTTCATGTAAGACATCAACAACTTCATGTTCACTTATGACATTTGATATGTCATCATTTTCAATCAGATCTTCAGTTGACCAAAGTAGGGTCGCTACGTTACATGCAATTATATCACCATTACCATCTTCGCCATAAAAGTGTTGACTTCTAGGTATATTATTATCACCTCCTCCACCATTTCCAAAGCCATTGCAGCCATCACCTCCTCGAATGTTGTTGATATTATTGTTTTTTGGTGTAAGGGGAAATCCATCACATATGGTCAACTGCCGCCGAGATATAGCCACAGCGAGTATAAATAAAGTTGATAGAGTCATATTGTATATCGATAGGGATAGCAGAGAGGGCGGCCACAGTACTACCTCAAACAACATGCATGATCAGCATTCAGTTTTACCGGTAGATCGCCAATAATTTTTATTCACACTTACACCCAGAGTGAATTGGTGAGGTTTGTGGTAAAGTAGGCTCTATATTTTTATTTGTTGGTATTAAGTATTAGAACCTATCCTTAGTAAGATATCACCTTTGAGTAGCATATAGTGTGGGTGTTTGATTTGTGGTAGTTGTGGCACTGCGGTATTATAATGAAAAAATAGTTGAAATTGAAATCTACAAGTTAGTGCACCGACAATTATTATTGATTTTGATGTTATCGAATATGAATAGTATGGAAGTTAATTATCACTTGTCAGGAGGTGCCGCGGAGTTCTGTGGACGTGTATTAAATAGTACCGGGTTACCTCCGACAGGTTCATTGTTATTGTCATATACCAATAACAACTCATATGATCTGAGGCTTATGAAAGGTATGCGTTTGTATTGTTGTTGTTTATTTCAATTTACGTATGTGTGAAATTATTATATAAGCCACCAACCTTTCATTTGTCCATAGTTCCACAATTGAAAACGATAGCAAGTAATCTACGAACACGAACTATTATATATCGCAATAACAATCTATCAACAACACAAGATAATATTATCTTTTCCCAACCTAAATCTGGTGCAAGAAAAGCAGAGTGGATATCGGCTATAGCGAACTACTTCTATTTACATAGAGCATCAACCAATCAATTAAATACTATATTAAATGGAACAAGTACTAATAGTGGGTCATCTGCTGCAGCTTCTACAACTACTACAAGATCATCCCTAGTTGCTAGAGGAGCAGCTGCTACCAAAAGAAAGAAGAAATCTCCAGCTAAGAAAAGGAAGTCTCCCACTATATTATCAAATGATGAAGAAATGGCTAGATCATTACAAAATAGATATGTGCAAGAGGATAGTATTGGTCAATTATTATCTAACACTGCTTTACCTATTATGGGAATGAGTAATGGATGGGGCCTGAAATCCAATTCTCATTTACCAATTAATGCAGGTGCTTCTTTACTTAGTACCGCTGCCACTGCAAATGGAAGTGGCAGTGCCGAGTTGAAAATGCCAGCTAAGACAAAAGTAAAGGTGAAAACAGAACCAAATACATCATCATCTGCTGTCGCTGATATTCCTCTTCAACCTAGAGACTTTAGAGAATCGAATATGGTATCAAATTTGAGAGGCATGGGATTTACCGACACGACGGAAATCCTTACTGCACTTCGAGCAGTGGCAGCTCAACGAGAAGAAGTTTCAATTGTATCTGCTGCAACATCACATAATGCTGCTGGTATGAATGGGTCAAATGGCTGGAGCCCTCAAGAGCAAACAGAGGCGGCCTGATGTGGATAGTACAGCAAAGAGAAGAGGTAGAAGAGGCAAAGAAGCTAGATGAAGCCCGAATATCGTCAGAGCATGCTGACTTGGCAACTGTTCAATCTAGAAAGCAAAATATGGAGCTCGAGCTGATCACTAGTCAGTTTGTTAGGGTCGGTTGACGATGATATAGAAATTAGATCAAAGCACTTCCCATATTCTGCTTTATTAGGGCATCATTCTGTGAAAAGAGTATTGTCAATTGCATCTAGTGACAGCAGTGGGAAAGATCAAGTTATACGGCTTTTGAATCTTGAAAAGAAGGCTAGAAAGTGGTATGGAACTGTCCTTCCATTCTCGTACTTCTCGTATTGTCTACGACCTCGCATCGAATGCTGGCTGAGTGAAAAGTCAAATGTCATATGTCAGAAATTGAGTAATGAGTCTGATATAATTGAAAAGGCAATGTTCACACTAACAGAACAAGTTGAAGGGGGCTTGGGAACAGTTCCAAGAATCTTCTTTGATGCTCAGCAGGAAGCCTTTAAGCAAGGGAAGCCTACAGCATCGCCTGATGATAGCAAGATGGCTGGGAATGATGATGATATTAGAGTAGTCGAGCAAACTATGCAACCGAGATCGAACTCAAAGGCAACCGGCAAGCCTAAAATGGAGGTTATAGAGATTACATGATACATAAAGTCGAAGTTAATTACAATCAATTGGCCCTAATTTATTCATTTACTTCTCTTCTTTCTCATAAGCTTAGAAATAAATATCGCATTGTATGAAATGACCCTTAAAAGATTCATCAGGTCGGAAACACAAAATAATGGATGTGTAGTGGTAAACATATTGTTGTAGATGTATTCAGCATAGTCCAAAATTCCAGGGAGATCTGTTATTAACATTTTTTGAAATGATTAAGATATCATCATCTTTTTTAACGGGAGTTTTCAGGGGTACGCCATCTTTATTATTGTCCTCATTATTATTGGCAAAGTTGTCTTCATTAGACGAATTGTTATTGGAGCTTTCACAACTTTTCAAGGCTAGTAAAGGGAGAGTACTTTCCCTATCGACATCTTCGTCTTCTTCTTTCCTAGCCTGTTCTTCTTCCTCGAGCCTTTCTTGCTCAAGCTGCTTCTCTTGTTCGAGCTTTTCCTGTTCAGCTTCTTCTACAACAGCATCATGATCCATGTTTGCCAATATGGTAGCAAGACCAATCAACTCTGTCATTTCCTTTTCTTTGGCTGAAACTGCTTCATTTAGCTTTGTTTCTTCAGCTTCCTCTACCTCTCTCCAAGGTAGATCTTCGCCGAGTTCCCATTCGGGTACGCGTGACTGTTCCATCATCTCCTCGGTAGGATACGGAGAGTAATCTTCACCAAATGTGGCAATCATATCCCTCAATCCACCATAACCTTCCCAATCAAGTGCGTAATGTATACCGAGTGTACCAAAGCCTAACACTGTACTTTGGTTGATAGTACCGTCACGAATATATGTTGCAAGAGATGAGGGAATGTACCCATGTGTAGCTGTTCCACTGCCATGTCGAGAAGAGGGTTGAAATTCCATCCAACCTCGAGTTACTCGAAGGTATGTAACAAGTTCATTGATTTTCTTTGCCTCTTCTTCATATGTCAATGTTTCTGCCGGATCTTCTGCAAGACGACGTGAGCGCTTTGTACCTTCTCGATATTGTTTGGTCTCCTTCCTCTGTGGAGGAGCTTTGCGAGGTTTCTCCTTGGGTGCAGCAGTTGTTACGATTGACATGATATCATCAGACGTTAAAGATGATGTACTATCCCTCGTTGCAGACTCTCTTTCATTCTTCCTCCGTTGCCAACCAAGGATTGCCGCTTGCCTTCGATCATGGATCTTTCGTGTTGCTGATGATTCGTCACCCGAGGAACGCTCGTCATCCTCACCCGAGGATGTATCAGATGAGGCAGCACTACTACTCTCGGCTGCCAGTCGTTTTGCTCTACGCTCCCAACCTAATTTTGCAGCCCTTCTTCTTGCTTCACTTGGATTGTTATCCTGCTTCTTTGATTTAGGAACCTTTGCCTTAGCACTGTTTCTCTTCTGCCATCCAAGAATTGCAGCCTGTCGCCTAGCGGATGCAGAGTAATTTATACCTGGTTTCTTTTTCTTTTTAGAAGTAGTAGATGAGGTAGTAGAGGAGGATCCTTCATCTCCAGACGATGCATCAGATGTGGACGAGCCTGCACTGCTCTCACCTGCTAACATATTCTTCCTCCGTTCCCATCCCAACCTGGCGGCCTCACGCCGGATCGATGTCAAGCTCTTTGTGGATGAATTCTTCTTTCCCCTTGGCTTTGATTTGTTGGCCTTTAATACTACAGAGTTTTTACTCCTAAACATATCAGTGGTCTTTTTTACTGCATTGGCCTTTTGTGACCTCTGTGTTGTTGGGGCTGCTGACTTTTTATTCTTCTTTGATGCTGACGACGAAGACGTTTTAGGCGCACTTTTAGAAGAAGCAGCTTTATTGGCCCTCTTCTCCGCGTTTATCCGTCTCTTCTCCCAGCTTATCAATGCAGCAACTCGTCTTTTTTCACTGAGGCTGGCTGTGGGTGCACATATTATGGTATTCTTCTTCCGCTCAACGCCCAAGTGCGCCGCTGATTTTGCACCACCACCCGACGGCCGCTTTGTTGCCTTTATGGGGCGCTTAGCAGTAGCCGCTGTTCCCATCTTACTTTTGTATTGGCAATACAAAGAAAGTCGGTCTACCCTCCTTCAAAATAAATGCTACCTACTCAAAACCACAATTTTTTGAGCCTTATTGAGCCTTGGGTATGTAGGCGGGGCGGGGGAGGATACCGACCAAAGATATGGACGATCTTTAGTATTTAGTGAGTTAATCTTAGACTAATGTCGTCTATATGAACATTATTGAGGTCGGTGGTACTTAACATTTACATACACTACCATTTATTCTATTCTATCTTAAAGTCAAAAATCTCTTCAGAAGAGTCTAAGGTCTTTGGCCCTGGGCCTCCTTTGGTGCAGTACACCATCTTCACATCTCCATGTTCATGAACTCTACCTGTCTTCTCAACAGCTTCCAGTAAGCTGGGGTCCAATTTATATGACAATGCCTCTTTGGCCATTTCTTCATTGCTCACATAGTCTCCAACAAGATTATCACTCTCGGCTGGGTAATATTTAAGTACCAATGCCAACACCTCAATGACATGTTTTTCTAATGTATAAAGCACCGCATTGGGCCCAGCATCAAAAGTATAAGCAGCACGAATCTCCCCGGCCCAATCATTATATCTATGAATCATCTGCACAACACTCCTTGACACATCATTCATATAAAAGATCGGAGGATAAGTATCAAGACATGTCGCATGGAATTGATTTGAGTCCATCATTGTTATCTTTCCAAAGGCTTGAAAATCCTTAGCCTTAATGGCCTCTTCGATAAGTTTTTGTCGTTTAGGTACAACTTCCTTTGCGCGATGAGCTAATAATTCTGATGTAGCAACCGAGTTGGACATACCGGCAGTACTTGAAGTTTCCTTCTTTGCATCGGAAACAACCAAAATTACCGCTCGTACCTCACTCCAGTGTTGCTCGTCTACAATTTGTTCAGCAATAGAATCAGACCAATCACTCTTTTCTCCTCCCGCACGCCATGCAACAAATCCCCCATATAGAGAACGACATGCTGATCCACTTCCCTGTCTTGCAATGGCAGTAAATTCACCAGGATAACTTTCCTGTGCATTAAATAATTGTATCAACGCGGCAACGAGAGCAGCATATCCCGCGGCACTAGATGCTAATCCAGCCGCAGTAGGGAAGGTATTGTAACTTGCAATATGTACATTCATTGTTTTCCACTCATCTTTGGTTACTACTACTTGTTTGGTATTAGGATCAATTTTATCACAAGCTAATGCACGTACCCCATCGACACATGCACGGAATCGTTTGGATGTAGATGCATCAATAACCTCACTACCATTTAACCATAACCGATCTGAAGTAAATGACGGAGAGGCTGAGGCTGTAGTAACAGCACGTAAATCACTTTGATCTAGTGTTACTGATAACGAGTCATTTATTGGTGTGTTGTATTGTGAGTTTGCCTTGCCCCAGTATTTAATACATGCAATATTCGTAGGCGCGGAAACCGTTGCCGTATGAATAACAGGGTCGGGATGAGCGTCCGTTTTTGGCACTACCACCGTTATCTTTACTTGATTATCATGCACTGTCATGGTTTTTATGCCTTCATTAGCATGCACTGTCATTGGTTTTTGTTTGTACTAGCCCACTGCGTGGGCTAGCCCTTCGGGGACCCTCCGGGGGCACCTGCGGTGGGCTTAACGCTGCCGCGGGCTCGGTGTATGCCCCCCAAAAAGGTTACACTTATTAGCGTGGGCTTAACGCTGCCGCGGGCTCGGTGTATGCCCCCCAAAAAGGTTACACTTGTAATAAACAAAAACATTCCACGTGTTCGATCCTGTCCGCACTCCTCCTTTAGTATGGTAAGATTGTATTTTTTTTTCTTGTGGTGGTATCCTTCAAGCTCAAGAATGCTCCTGCCTCCCCACTATCATCTTGAGGAGACCGCGGCGAGGTAGGTGTACTAAAGAACATGATGGTTCCTATAATACTTCGTCTTGTGATTCTAGTGATATACTGTTTGGGGTTGGCATCGCCTGCTTTAGCGTTTTCAAGTATCAATCAACAACAAAGAATAGTGCCATCAACATTGACATTGAATAAATACAACTTCAACTATAATAATTTTATACAAATACAAAGTACCAGTCGGAACAAACATAATATTCAGCCCATCACAGCTCTTAATGCAAACAATAATGAAGATGATGAAGACGACTCTTTTAATAATGATCAAAGAGAAGGAATGGCTGATGCGTTTGCATCACTTGATGGATTAACTGCAGATGATTTTGATGACTTGAGACCGCTTTCGTCTACTGCTGCTACTGATATAACAAGCAGTAGCAATGTTGATATGGAAGAATCAGCAAAGATATTTATGGAAATGCAATCTGAATTATCAACCAAGGGAGAAGAAGGTGTATATGATGATATACTAGGAGACTTGTCTAATCCAAACATAAATTCATCTTCTGATGGGGGAGAAGTTACAAGTTTAGGCCAAGCATTAGATGATGCAGTTGTTCTTAATGATGCTGACGGATTAGGCACTACTGCTGACGAACGACCACTAACTACAACAGCTGATGTAACGACTGGTGTTTTAACTCAGGATATCAAACCATCAATGAGTATGGATGAGTTTATGTCTTCAGCTATTCAAGAGGCAGTCGAGGCTGTGAGTGATATTGATGAAGAATCGTCTGAAGTAGTATCATCATCTGGAGAGCCTGGCAGAACATCAGATATTGCAAAGACTACTGAGCAACTTTTAGAAGATGAAGAGCTAAGAAGAGAAATTGAAAGTATTTTTGATAAAGCTGGTGATAAACTACGCTTGGAAGTTGAAGCCATGAAGAAAGAGCAGGTAAGGATCATAATGTTTGGTATATGTATGATTTAATTTGCACCGAGTAGAGCTTGCAGTCTAAAATTGAACATGTACATCATTACAGGAAGCATTTATGCAGACTGCCTCTGTGAGAGGAGATGAGTACTTAGAAAGTGAGAAACAGAGGATCTCTGAGGCTGAAGCAAGTGTTTCACGCCTTATTAATAAAGTAGCCAAAGAAACAGATTCAGTACAAAAAGCAATGGAAGAATTGGAGCTTGTAAAGAATGAAGCTGGTAGTGGTGGCGGGATAGAGAATACTGCTCTCGATCTTAAACAAGGTGGTATCGTCAAACAAGCAGCACTTGTAGGATTACTATTGTTTGGTAGCAGAGCATTTACAGAAACTATTCTGGTTGTTGGCAGTCCATACGGCAATGAACATTTTATGCCGGCTGTTCTTCAAGGAGCTATTGCTTTGGCTTGTGCAGGAAAGTTCGCGTTTGTATTGTTTTGTCAAGTGATTTCGTGTGTTCAATTGGTAATCCGGCTACTTTATTTGAACTTCTTGCTTTGTTTGATTGTCTTTGCAACCCACATGCACTAACAAAAGTTACTATCTTCTCTCTTTCATCTCATAACTGTGAAACGCGCATCTATCTTCCAGCTTACTTCTTCATTGTGAAATAGATGTGTTGAATAATAAAGTAAATGTTCTTTTGAATGACACGCACGCCGTGTAAAACCTACACTATGTACTGACTAATGCTACTATTGGCTAATCAAATGGGGTAGGGAGAGAGTAGCTACAATGCAAAGGCAAGTAAGTTTAAGTAGTAAAACTTTCCGTTCGTATCACGACTTCAATTAGATAGGCCCTTCGGTATCCTTTTTGCTCTCCATCGCCCTCCTCTCCATATCATCTTACATACTTGCTCAATAATAGTCTTCATCGGCCTCCTATATTAGCTAATCTCTTGCCTCTCTGTTCTACTGTCACTGCTTCATCTTGTATTATCAATAGGATCGCGTGGTCTCAATTACTTGCATTAGATCTTATTGTCATTTTTGTTATCGGCTATTAACTCTGCAACCCTTATACTCCAACAATGTTTAATAAGTTTTTGGGAATCGTCGTTATCTTATTACTTGGAATACTAGTCAATGGCCAAGAAGATGTTGAGGGATACGGTAATCGTGGTCGCGGTAGTTGTCAAGATCAACGAGGTCTACAATTTTCATATCTTCAACGAACAGTTGAGTTTCCAAATGCAGAGACTTGTGGTAAACAAGAATGTGAAAGGTTTGCAAACTCAGAGTCATACCGTGGTTTTGAATATAGCGTAGCAAACCGATGCACATGTCTTTTCGATATTGATGATGTGCCCGTTGTGCCAAATGATGCTGAAGATGGCAAACAGAAGTATATAAGTAAACCAGATGGCGGACAGGGTCCAGTAATGGGAACCTCAGGTACTCCAGGTGCTTATTGCTACAGCTTTGGGGTGAGTAACGAGCTGTGTGCTACTTCCAAATTATGTGCATGACCGATTGTTGGCTAAACTCTTTCACTTATATCTCTCATACATACTCAACAGAAAAATGCTGCTGGAAGTACGAGAGGATATTACACAGTAGCTTCATCATTGCTTGCCTCAACCATATATTATATGATGCTCTAAAACATCATTTAATCGACAGAACTTGAGTGGTATGTGTATTGTAGGTCTATAGCTTTTATATGAAGAAGTAATGTAGAGAAGAAAGAGGAGATCTCGGGATATAAATTAATCAGTATGTTTATTGTGTTGTCAATTAGATCCTGTGTCTCTTTTCTATATTCAATACATTGTACTTAGTACTGCAAAAGTCATGCCGCCGACCTTCGAACTTCTCTGCAATATAAGTAAAGCACTGCTTGAATGAGTGGTGGATACGCTGGAGGGAGATGTGCAAGATAAACCCTACACTTCTCAACTCGGACAAATTATTCCAAACCTAGCACAGCACCATTCATAGGCTGCGTGTAGATAAGCTTATAAAAAATCAATACATATTATGAACAGGGAGTAAAGAACTGAAGAGAACGGTAAACAAAAACATATCTTTCTTAATAAGTGTTTACCATTGACTTGGTGCTACTACATACAAGGATCGTCTGGCTGAACTTCAATGAGTTTGTCGTGTGATAAAATGTGATATACATTCACCACAATGTTGCAACTGCAAGTAACTCAACACCCCCAAGCTCACATCCATTTCTTTCTCTACTAATAACGAATAATAAATCCCCCTTATAAATCCCTCTTACCCCGCACGGTAGCTATTTATTTCCTCTTTACAAGTGTGGCTGATAACCAATCTAATCCCTCATATAGACCATCACCAGTTGTTGCACAACATGCCTGAATATACCATTGACGGTAACTGGGGCGTAATCCGTGCAAACCAAGCTTATCAGTCATCTCAGCAGCAGACATGGCATTGGGTAAATCCTGCTTGTTAGCAAATACCAAAAGCACAGCATCACGAAGTTCGTCCTCGTTAAGCATTCGGTGCATCTCATCCCTCGCGGCATCAATACGGTCTGAATCATTGGAATCGACAACGAAGATGAGGCCCTGTGTATTTTGATAATAGTGTCTCCATAGCGGACGGATTTTATCCTGACCTCCCACATCCCAAACTGTAAATGAAATATTCTTGTATTCTACGGTTTCAACGTTGAATCCAATAGTAGGAATGGTGGTGACTACTTCACCAAGCTTAAGCTTATAAAGGATGGTGGTCTTACCAGCGGCATCTAGACCAACCATAAGAATCCTCATTTCCTTCTTTCCGAACTATGGAGGAGAAGACGAATTGCATCATTAGATTATGAATATTTCATGAGATGAATACACAATATTACTTCATCCAGTATTGCAAATTACGAGGGTCGGAGTCATTTGGGGGTACACTGACTTGGTGCACATCTTATGTACCATTTTTTATAAAGCAGCCACCCATATAAAACCACGAGTTACGCCTCCCAATAAATCAACGGTATATAGGTAGAACCAACTGTAGTGTCTCCATCATATTTAATCCATTTCCACAATACCATTGCAATAAAAAAGCCAATTGTCCGTTTGCCAGCCAATGATAATATTAATAACAACTGCTTCCGGAAAAATAAAACTTCAAGACTTGCCATGAATCCTCATCATATACACACCCTCCGTTATATTAACAAATCTCTATCTGGAAAGGCCGTGCGCCAAGAGGCGGGTACGCTACATCCCTTGATAATAGAGGTTGTTTGTGGACCAGCCACGGTTCCAAAAACTTCCCACTACCAAAACCAAAAAACAACCAACCCACACACCCCCATTAAATTAATAATAACTTACCATACGTTCGAATAATCTTGAGAATGTTAAACCCATTGTTAAATTTGTTTATATTTATTAATTAGAGCAACTAATGCCAACACAAGAAGGAATGCAGCGAAATGAAAGATTATTGTGTTGCTTTTATTTGTTTGGGTGGAGGATACCAAAGGATACCACAGTAGCGCTCTAATCACGGATAGACTCTAATTCGTAAAGTAAAGCCAATGAAGAATGAATGTACTCTAGAGAAAAGATGAGCTCTCACCTAGGTCTTCTAACCCATCAGTATTACTTTATCTTCTTTCATCTGATTTAAATAGAATTAGAGGCTTGGACTCAGTATCAATCCTATCTACTTTCATCACAAGAATAGAACAAAGCTTGCATATGTCGAACCGTACTTGCCTTCTTAACATAGTGGAAACTTACACTATCAGGAGCACAGCAATCTTTACCCAGCAGTAATCCCCATTCCCTGTTGTATTGTTCATACCAATCAGCGGGTTGGCCCTCACCGGGCGGTGCCCAATGTAAGTGTGTACCTGGAGCAAAAGGATGGAAACGTTCTCTTCCCTTTGCATCACGAGTATCTGTAAAGTGTATTCCAAGATGGTTCAAACACCTAGCTATCATGACATCTTCCATACTAGTTCGTGTCTTGGCAGAACAATGCTTAGCATCATCCATAGCTTCGAGAAACTTGCGAAGAGTTGCTTGTGATAATGTATAACCAGCTCCACCACTGTTGAAGTAATCGCGTATTCCAGAGTTAAATCTTCTTCCCACAAAGTATTCTTTTGTCTTTGGATCAGTCCCATCTTTATGAACTAGTGATGCAAGGTATGTCTTCAAATTATGTGGTAGTACAAAGAGATCATCTCCACCAATGAAGAACCAATCAAAGTCATCAATGTAGTGGGTACCCACAAACTTCCATATACTTCGAACCTTTTGCCACATCTGAAAAAAATCATATAGATATTGAAGTACATGAGTACAATATATAAGACAATAATGACTTCAAAAATAAAGTCCACTTACATTCTCATATGCTTCCGGTCCATCATGATCTAATGAAATCGCGGGTAATCTAGGATCTGATTCCGTACTAAAAGCAAGGAAGCCATCACATCCACCTGCCCATGTATCTCTCATTCCGCGTATTCGATTAGCATGTGCATCAGCCATTGTATACACCAGACACATTAATCTGGGCGCAGGTAGTACAATCGAAGCTGGTTCAGTATTTGAATTTGTTGCTTCGTAATGATTTGATGGGTTGATTATAACTGTAGTAGAACTCAGAATTCCTGTTCTCTTAATATTAGATTTCTCAACACATTCCTTGTTAGTATCGCCAATCTTACCACCTCTCACGCCAATGTCCTCACATAACTCTTTTGTTAGTATTGGAGGAAAGATATTACCATCTCTGTCTTTACCGTGCAACATCATTGTTCGAATCATTGTCACATCAGGTATCCAATCATCACTGACTGTAGGTGCACTCCCTAATTCACTTGGATTTTCATAACAACCAGTTGGTTGATCGGTACCATCTGACTTTGCATCAGCTTTAAAACAGTCTCTGAATGTAAATGATGATCCTTTCGGAGACGGTATTAATGGTGGTTGCCAACCTAAATATGGATTCTTTGCTAATGCCTTTGTATTATATGGATCTGTTGAAATATCTTGTGATATTATCGATTCAGAGTGATAGTTGCTTACATCATCGTTTCTCATTCGTTTCAGGAGGGCATTCTTAGGATTACCAATCTTCCACTTCTTTTTGGTACCACTTTCATCTTCAGTTGTTACATGATATATTGCGCCACCCCAAATCATTAACAAGAATATAAATACCATACCAATTGCAAATAACAATACAACCTTCTTAGCCCCCAACTTGTCATGTTGTTTTATAATATTATGATAAGGTAAATTATTGTGTCCATTATTTCGAATACCACCACCATTAACTAGTTTGTTTCCTCTTCTTGCCGCTCGTCGTTCTCGACTTGCGGCAACCTTCGATGATGAAGGAGCTTCCATTGATGATGCCACCGCACGTCTATGCATCCTCTTGGTGTAATGATAGGAAGTAGGGCGGATCAAAGGTTATTGAATAAAGAGTACAACTCAATTCTCAATACATGTGTGTACTCCCAAAATAGAGTTTCCTTAAAACATGAAAACGGATCTCACCCTGTCCCCCCACACTCCCACACACACCAACCAATTTCAATTACCATCATACAATCAATTGATGATAGCATCATACCTACATACATTCTTAATATAATATAGAACTATGGTTGAAACTCCTTTGCGTCGAAGCCGTCGTATTCAAACACAATCTGATGATGAAAGTTCTATCGCATCATCAGCTACTACCCCATCAGTATCCTCTCGACGTACTCGTAGCTCTTCTATTGCATCATCAACCAATAGCATATCATCTGCTACACGAAGGAGTACACGGGTCAAGGTAAAGCAGAGTGATCATCAATTGGAAGTAATTCCCGAGAAGGGAGGAGATAATGAAACAAAAACACCCATCAAATCATCATCAACAAAGAAGAAGAAAAAGAAGATCAAGGAAACACCAGCTACAACTACTCTTGAAGAACAGAGTATTGAAACTAAAGACCCTACTCCTCCTCCTCCTAAAAGTAGTACTTCAAAGAAGAAGAAGCGTAAAAAGTCCATTGATACTGCTGAAGATAATATATCCTCTACTAATAAAGTAGAATCTACTCCAAAGTCAAAGTCAACCAAATCTTTAAAGGTTGTATCTACAACAAAGGATAGTACATCAATGTCAACAACATCAAATGAGAGAGATCCTAATACTCCTGAGTCATCCAAATCGACAAAGGGCGGTAATAAGACCTCTCCAAAGAAGAGTAGGGGTACTCCCAAATCATCATCCAAGCAAAGTAGCAGTCCTAAAAGGAAACATACCGGATCTCCCAAACTTGTGAAACCAGTAATTAACACAAAAGTACATCGTCTACGGTTCTTAAAACTTCACCAGAAGTCCATCCTTTCTATGGCTTCTACACCTATACAAAGTAAGTCATCGTTATCTAATGATGATAATGTCAATAGATCAGTGCAACGATTAGCCATCTCACGTGAGGGTGGGTCAGTAGAATTAGTATGTCCACAAGATCGTTGGACATCTGTTGGTATAGTACCTGGGATACGTAAACGTGAGGTTGATGCATTAGTTTGGGTGTGTGGTAATGGGGGAGAACACACTGCAAATATCGAAGCATTATCATCTTCATCATTGGGCTCTCAAAAGTCTCATCGCATAAGACTTGTTGATGAACAAAGATATTTGTACGGTTGTAGTCGTGATGGTACAATCTTTGAATTAGACTTTGCAACACAACGACAGACGGGTGTTATTGGAAGTGGTGGAGGGGGTGTTTTTTGCTTGGTATCCATTGGTGGATACTTTGCGGCAGGATGTGAGGATGGAACTATCAAGATTTATAGTGTCTTTGATAGTGATGGGGTGAAGAATGTATCCCCGCAGTTGGTAGCAACACTACCAAGTGCGGGTAATGCCATTCTATCCTTGGCATGGGTACCTGGACAAGGTGGGGATGAGATGGGAGGGAGTGTCATGTATGCAGGTGTGGCAGATGGGACCATTCGTAGGTTTGATTGTGCCACTACAATTAGACAGGGGCCCATCAGTACAGGAAGTGTACTTATTCCATCGAGGGGTTCAACATCACTTTCATATCGATGGAGGTCAACATTGAGAATGACAGTCGAGAATCGTGGACTTCGAGAACCAACTAAAGTTTGGGCGTTAAAGGCCTTGTCAGATGGTACTTTAATTTCTGGAGACTCACTCGGACATGTTCAGGTTTGGGATGGTACCGCTGGTACAATGACTCAAACATTTGATCACAATGAAAGTGGTGCTGATGTTCTGTGTTTAGCTGTGAGTGAAGATGAGAATAAGATCTTTGCAAGTGGTATCGATTCAAGTGTACGGTGCATACAGCGCCAGTGTTCTCCACCCAGTAGTGATGCAACACAAACTGTCATCTTAGATTCTACTCCCGTGCGTAAGTGGATATCATCAAACTCTCATCGGAAGCATTCACATGATGTAAAGGCACTTGCTATTTGTCATAAAAAGACTGCTGGCAATAGTGTAGAGCCACTTGAACTGCTCGTTAGTGGAAGTGTTGATACCCGAGTTTGCACTTACATTGTGAAGGACTTCAAAAGCAGCCGACCTAAGATATGGTACAACTGGCCAACACAATCCCCAATATCTGTATCGCGCAAGAAACGCCTGCTCGCGGTAACAAGAAACAACAGGATTGACTTGTATCGTCTGAGTGATCCGGAAATGGCAGATAGAAATAGGAATCAAATGAATATGCTGATTTCAGAACCAAGGGATGATTCAAAGAGCCTCGTCAAATCCATTGCTATCCAGAGTCATTTCAATCTCAGCTGTTCAGTTATCAGTAATGATGGAAAGTATCTTGCCGCTAGTGATGCAGTATCACTCTATGTTTTCTCATTAGAGGTAGAAGATGAGGACGGGGTATTTGATATCCTTCCAACTAAGCTTCACCTCAACAATGATTGTAAGCAACCCGCAACAGCTCTACGATTTGATGACAAGGGAAGATTGATTTGTGCTACAAATAACGGCCCCATCAACATTCTCAAGATTTCTAATAACGATAAGGTTTCATTAGAACATGCCTTTAAAGAGCACATGGTAGATTGGTCAGCGTCATCGCATCACTTCCCTGTTGTTTCATTAGATCTTAGCTGTGATGGGAAATGGCTTGCTGCTGGACGCTTCTCGTCGGGAAAGGGGGCGGTACATGTCTTCACACTTCCCGCTAATACTGATGACAACGACGACGATGACAGTGATGGATGTTACAAACATTGGTGGTCTATTCCTGAAATGGATGCCTCAACAACTTGTGTCAAATTTCTAGGTGGAGGAAGTGTTGAGTCTTCTTTAGCTGTTGGCTGCTCAAACAATGAATTCTATATTTACAATCTAGGGCGCCGCTCGTTGAGCCACTGGAGTAATGATATGGGCTTGCCACTATTGAAGTCTCTGCCTATGGAGCTTACAGCACGATCAGAGCCTGTGGCGAGGATAGTTGCAAATCCTGCATCACCTCAACGATTCATACTTGTAAGTATGTCTTGTTTTGTCTTTGTTACGCCACTCTCTCCTATGGTATCTAACTATCATATCTTTCATCATTTTCATCGCCTAGGGATCTTATGGATACTTTTGTGTTGTTGACTTGGATCAACCAGTCCCTGAAAGGGCAAGTACATATCCACCTGGTCACTTACGAGCCAAGCGGCTTCTTCAACAAGCGAAAGAGGATGAATTTATGATGCATGGCCCTCCTCTAAAGAAGTCAAAGAGTAACTCTCCCAAACAAAGTACAAATTTTACTGTTTGTCTTCGTTACAGTGAAATATTGTTCCAAGACTTTATTGCTGAGAATGAAATGGTAATCGTTGAAGAACCATGGAAGAGTATTTTAGAAGAATTGCCTGAAGCTCTTGCTCGAAGAGTATATGGAACATAAGGTGAGACAAATAAGCAAACTGCTCACTCTTTGCAAGATGCAGCGGTGCTGTTGTGATGACCCACTCTTCAGCACCTCCAATAAATTGAACCTTGCTACAATAATTGTTACTTTATCTGAACTGGACAAGCCTTCCACTGTGGTTTTTCTGGTAAATTATGGTACTACATATACTAACTCTATTCTTCTTTCTATCCTAATGTCACCATGCAGATATCATTACTTAGTGCACGTAACATTCACTATAGAACTGTTCTGATATGTCTTAAAGAATAAAGTGTGTTGTACTTAAGGATAATATCTTTTACCAAACAATAATCAGTAAGATAGGAACTACTTGTGATAAATGCAAATACCTGGGAACAAGTGGACTGCGATAACCGTTGATCATCTCCTGCACCCCAACAAGGCCGACTTCTATGCCCATCACTGACATATCTCAACTCGACTTTCCCTCAAAATTTGCAAGTCGATCGTCTTTGAAGGTCAAAGTCTTTCTGATAGTGTTCATTGCCTTTTATTTGAATGTTTTGGCATCTTTAGTTAGTTTTTCTCAGTTAGTTTATCTTTTATTATGTAGGTATCTGAATGTTATTCAAGTTGTTGTTTTAGGATATAATTATTAGTTGTTGTACATTGATAACTTATAGTTCACCTTCTTCATCATGATCATTTGGAGATATGATAATATCATTTTTAAAGATAGTTGCCCAATCTACACCAACAATATTACACAGTTGTTTATCAGGTCTTGTGATTGAGCTTGTTATATTCATTCTTCTTCTATTTGCACCTGAACATGGGACAAACTCTATCTCACACATTGCTTCTTCACACGTTGACGCTGTTATTATCTCCCCACCCACTTGAAAATTGGATACTGTATTGATCATGTTCGACTGCAAAAAGATGAAGGCACAGTGTTTTCTTGCACACATGATGTCTGCTGTCCAACAAGACGCACATTGATCTGAGAATCCAATAGGCTCTTCCTGCAAACATGCATGTACTGCATTTTGACCAAGTATTAAGGATTTCTTTGCACACTTTGCAGACTCTTTGGCCAAGAAATTTCGAGTAGTGTATTGCAAACGAAGATCATTCCAAGTAGAGCATTGGCCACATGCACCACAGTGTGCTACAGTATAACCAGCAGATTTAGCAGCATTGCTATCATGAAATGTTTTGATTTCACCTCCTATCTCATTGAAGGCACACACCTCACCCATATCCACACTCCCATATAAGGTATGATGTACTGTTGAATAATTCATTCTTACTACATTCATTTGTTTCGTTGCTCCAATATTGATAACAGTAACTATAAGTGAAGCTATGCTCACGAATACACCAACATAGTACTCAAATCGAGAGAAGGCAGCGAAGTGAGTTCTAGCCAATAGTCTTTGTTTGAATAAAGATAATCTTATAGTAGTAGCAACAAGAGTTTTGCTTTCAGTCTCATCATCTTCCTCCTCTAAAGTAGCTCGTTGTGATCCAGTCAAAGAATACGATCCATGACTGCCCCATATATGCTCTCGTATAATACTAATTGACATCTTATCCTTTTTATCATGCGAGCTAATACGTCTCTCTCGTGCTAATTTTCTAACCGTTCTTTGCAGATGAAAGAAGTGAGAGGATGTAACAACGGCGAAGAACCCAAAGAATGAAGCTATACCCAATCCGATCTCGCTAAAGATGAGACCTTTACCCCACACAAGTTGTATAAAGTGACAGCCATCTGCAAATAAAACAGAAGCTAGAAAAGCAAATACCATTGATACTATGGATGCCACACGAAATTGACGTTCATCATCATCTCCTCCACTATTTGCAAATACTATAAGTAATTCGATAACAAAACCCAGACATATACCCAGTATCGCACTCTGGGGATGAGCAGAGAACGGAAGCATCATACAATAAACTAATATAAAGTATTGTCCAATGGTATACCACACATGAAACTTTAATGCATCAATACCCTCTCCGACATGTTTAATACACTGTTCTCTCTCAGGTGAATGATATATACCGATCCATCTTGGTATTTTCACAGAAATGTAGGCCATTAAACTACTTGCTTCTAATCTAGATATACCTTCTAATACTAATATCATTCGACTATCGATACCTTGTGTTAGATTTATAACCAAACGTGCTGAAAGTATAATCAATATCATACCAATAACAACAACTTGTAGTGCTGCAATGTTTATCGATCTCTTTACATGTTTAGGCCACTTGAGATTGCTTTGTTGTATGGCGTTGTGGTATTCTCCTAACTCAGTACTAACATCTAAAACTATTAACGATCCTATCATCATACTTGCCCAACTAATTGAGGTATCGGGAATCATGAACAGTTCTGGAGTTTGGATGAGCGGAGGCATGGTTTGTTTTTTGTCTACCTATGTCTACAATATATGATACATATTATGTTGTCAGGTACCTAACTTTATCTATGATATCCTTTTGTATTGTTAATAGAATCTCTGATATTGTAGGTATGCAAAAGCAATTCAGCATTGGAGAAAAAAAAAGATTCTTCAGAATTGATGGCCTCTGGACAATTCACGTTAAATCACGTGAAAATTACATACCTAACACTCTCTCTAGATACTTACTAGCAGATTTGCAATTGCAAGTGCAATGATTTAGACCGGCCTCCGTGACAATTTTACGTTAAAATCACGCAAAAATTATCATTAATCGTAGTTTCAGTTGTTTGTTGATGACTACCCAAAGATGACTTTTAAAGTGACATTCGAGTTGTTGTTGTATGATTGCAATTGTAGTTGAGGATTGAGTGATTAATAAAATAATATATATCATGTATTATACCGAGCAAAAAAATCATAAAAAGATGCGGTCGCCAACGAGGTATAACAATAAACAAACAACATCATGTCCATGTCTTAAACAACAAAATCGGAGGAACAGAATACAACGATTATCAACTAGTAATAACCAGCCTTGTATTAATATAAAACGGAGAAATAAACCAAGAATACAAACGATATCATACTCATCAATGAGTACTACTCGTAGAGGGTATAAGAGATTTGTATTACTATGCAGCTGTTTCTATATAATATCAACTACACAACTATCAGTGTTAGGTAATAGCAGTAGCCCTGCAGAAGAAAGGAAATATTTACGTAGTTCTCGAGGTGATGGAACTATTGATAATAATTTATTAACACATCACACTGATGATATGATACTCAATGATGAAGAGGAAGAGGAGGAGGAAGAAGAATTTGATTATGAAAAATTCCATGCCAGACATCATATACCATTACCAGCCCTTGGCGCCTTGGGTTCATCTTCTTATGAACAGCACGGGGATATATCGGATAATAATGTTAAAGATATTGCGGAGGAAGAGGAGCCTCTTCTTATGGATGAATCCTACATGGTACTCGAGGAGGTACAGGCTGCCGCCATACCCCAAGAAGTTCAGAAGAATGAACCACCCCCAATGGGACGAAAAGTTGATAGCCCAGATTCAAGATCTGAGATATTAAATAATAATAATAATCCTCAGTCAGGAGGAAGTTCCATCGTTGATACGACCTCCGATGCTAGGCGGAGGCTAACGGTACCATTTGATGGGAAAGATTCTATCCTTATTGACGAATCCTTTATGGCATCTACTCCGGAGAGCAGCGCGACGTCTGAAGTTACCTCGCATGATGCAAGAAGGAGACTGACCGTGCCCTCAGACGAAGAGAAGACAGTGGATACTATCCTTAAGAGTCAAGACCACGTCGTTCCACCAAACATCAAGGAAGAGGAGCAAGAGCTGATACATAAAGCTAACCTCAACGAAGACAAGATACACGAAAAAGACAGGGTAATATCCAACTTTCAAGAAGAATTCCAAAGAGATAAAGAGAGGGTTGCAACTCTCGAGGAAAAAGAGCTGCACGAAGGTGAACTCAACGACGAAAAATTGCAGAAGAAATATCAAGAGATATCTACTCTACATGAACAGGTGGCGCAGGATCAATTGAAACTTCAATTGCTAAAGGAACGAGTTAAGCACCATCAAGAAGTAGAAGGCGAAGAACACATACGATATCTCCCGCCAGTGACAGAACCTTCTCTTGCTGATGACGAAGAAGAAGGTGACGAGGAATTTGATTATGAATCATATCACACTAAACATCATATCCCCTTACCAGCCCTGGGGGTATCAACCATGATGGGGTTGATGCAGAATACAGGCGAAGTTACAAGAGATGCCACTCTTGATGAAGAAATAGCACACTTGAACGACGAGAAACAACACGATAGGTCAGTTTTCTCAACACTATTACCCCGACTTATCGACGATAGTGTTGAGAGAGAAATTGAACTTAAGCATGAAGATATGGAGATTAATGAACTGCGTAAGAAGGAACAGCAAGATAAGGCAAGGTTATCTGAATTACTAGCCAAGGTTGGGAAAATGGGTGGAGTGGGCTCATTGGAATTGCAAGAAGATGATGCAAAGATTTCGGAATTACGAAAAGAGAAGGAGGACGACAAGTCAAAATATATGGCACTACTTGCTAAACTCGAGGAGAATGCTCCCAAGGGCCTTTTGGCATTTGCCGGTACTAATTTGGCAATGAAGAACTTTGCCTCGTATGGAATTATTGATGAGGGAGATGATGATATTATGGACGGAATTAGCACTTCATCGTCATCGAGCAACATTCCTATCATGTATGAGAATACGTTGGCATCAATATCGAAATATCGTTCTTCACTCCTCGAATCAAATGAGTTAGCCGAAGATGATATTGATGATAATTCGTCGTCAATATATGATACTTCCACAAATGACATGGAGTTGTTACCAAAAGAAGATGCCGACTCCTCTACCGATGAACAAACAGACATTGAAAGTGTCCTTGCTGATTCTACTTCAGAACTAGAATCACCGGCAACGGAAGTCAATTTCACAAGTACTACATCAGCATTGACGGACCAATCACAAACCGCATATTCCAATCTTGATCGTGGACGCCATCTTGTTGGCTTGGAAGTACGCGAGGTACAACCACATCAACAAATTATCATCGACTATCAAGATATTGTATCTGATTATGATTATGACGAGCATGAACCTTCAATCAGACCACTCCGTATTCGCTTCTTGCTCCCAGATCACGATGATGGAGTAGATGATTTGAAGAATAGCAAGATAATATCACAATTTCTTGGCAACTCATTCAACCAAACTGCCACCTTTTGGGCGCAAGCATTATCACTACCACCAGTTATGGACAATATAATACCCACCGTACCAAGTTGTGGTGGCGCAAATATACCGCAACTCCATAGAGAAACAGGCGTGGATAATGCCGACATTATTGTGTATGTTAGCGGGGACAATACATTCTGCGGAGGCTCAATCTTGCACTCCTCTATATGTGATTTTGATCAATTTATGCGACCATTAGTCGCGAATATTAACATTTGTACTAATAATATACCCGGCATCTCATCAAGTGTATTATCGTCATCAGCAGCAGTGAAGACTGATGATACACAACAAGCAATACCAACGAAAGTTCTTGAAGATTACAATGAATATATATTAACAGAAACATCCCGTATTCTTGGCGCATCTACATCGTTATTCCAACATTATCATAACCCTGATACAGATACTTCTTATGGTACAACTGAAACATATGCCAATTGCATTGACGGATCGCAAGAAAGCGTATCACTTCCTAATATTATCAGCGAAGACGTCGACACAAGCACAGGAAATGTATACTACGAACTACGCACCCCGCGAGTAATTGAGGTCGTTAGGAACCATTTCAATTGTATGACATTAACCGGTGCAAGGATGGAAGTAAAGAAGGGAGGCACTAGTTGTTTTGGCGGCTTTCTTGATGATGTAAGTACTACTTGTTACTCTTCTTTGTTTTGGATTGTATCGTTACTCTTCTCTAGATATTTCATCTAATGTCTTGCTCTACCTCATCAACCTCAACTACCAGCGCATCTTCCTCGGTGAACAAGTGTCAGCCTTTCAAATGGTATCGGGAGAGCAAAGGAAAGGATCAGGCACCACCATTTCCCCACTTACACTTGCGATCCTTGAAGATTCCTCATGGTATGTTGCCAACTATACTGTCTCCTCTGAGATGCCATTTGGCCGAGGAGCAGGATGTCAGTTTGCCCGCGACGGTGGCGGTACTTGTGCTGTGGATTTTGAGGGTACCCGACATGTCAAGGTTTCTACCACTCATGGGAAAGGCTTTCATTGCTCCCAAAAAGGAAAACTGGGGTGTGACGTTACTCACTCATTTAAGGCAGAATGCGACCTATTACACTTTCCTACTGATGTTGCATCTTTCCATTCGTCCCTTCCTTCTGATGGTGATGTATGCCCCATGCACGTTCGAGGTGCAATTGATTGCACACAAGAAGGTGCTATAAACTCAATTCAGGGTGAAGTATATGGCGAGTCAAGCAAGTGTTTCTTGACTGAAGAGGGCGAAGCAATGTGTCTAATAGGGACATGTAACGAAGACACCCAGGGTATTGACATAACATTCGAAGATGAAGTCTTTACTTGTAAACACGATGGCGAGATTATCGATACCAAGAACGGCGTGCGAATTGAGTGTCCGAGGATCGCTGCAGTTTGCCCATACATGATTTGTCCATCGAATTGTTCAGGAAGAGGAGTTTG